>Ga0335072_10000382_pt1 | contig 90831 bp, 83 predicted proteins | sample Lox_Sample_21_FD_206725 | JGI IMG/M metagenome (GOLD analysis project Ga0335072, IMG submission 206725) | Soil microbial communities from Loxahatchee National Wildlife Refuge, Florida, United States - Lox_Sample_2.1 | ecosystem: Environmental > Terrestrial > Soil > Wetlands | place: USA... | reverse complement strand
ATTTTATGGCGCATAAGAATCATGATAGATATTCTCGTCTTTGTGTCCGAGCAAGGCCACTTTCATTGGCACAATATGTTCATCTTGACCAATAGTTGGGCATATACCAGCAACCGGCAGGTTCCTTTGACCGATATGTTGGCGCCAAATACGGGTTGGCTACCTTGTCATGGGCTTCATGACCCTAAAATGGAGAGGCACTTGACTTACCGAATGAGTTGGGCTGCTAACTAAGCATCCAGCCTACTGTACTCAGCTCATGCGGGCGAAGCTCAGCTTTGCGTAGCTAACCAGTTAAAGTAGAAGAAATGATATCGACTTGGCGCCACACAGTTGATGAATAGGGTGAATGATTGATTGTGTGTAGGCCTGTGTACGCGCAGGGCAATTCTATCTCGTAACCAAGCATTGGCGCCTTCAACAGCAGCTCTGCTTAATTCACACTAGCCTCTCTTAATGTCAGCGCAAAAGCAGTGTTGGCCATTGAATACTGGAGCACAATGGACGCTAGCGTGCTTCCTAGACTATCCATAACATGATTGATTTGATAATGGAGTTGCGTGTGCGAAAAGGGACTTGAAAATGTGAGTCAATAGTGTCTTGCACGGTCTACAACGAAACATTGACTCCTCCGATCGTCTGGGTCTACGACAATTGTTCCAATAAGAAGACTTGACCTATCGAGACAACGCTCTCGGTCCAGCCCGAGTGCTGGCACCTGCCTTCCCGCGTCTGGCCAGAGCAAGCTCTTCACAGCCCAGCCTAGGGGTGTCATTCGTTGTCGAATACCCTCACAGGCCACGGTCTAACGACCGGGCTTATAGGGACACTAGCCTGGCTGCGACTGACGTCGGTCCACGGTCCACGGTCCGAGGTCCATAACCTCGACAGTATATGGATCAAGTGGACTGTCCAGTGAGAGGTATGCCTTCCATCGTTGGTCAGAGGTTTCACTTGCCCCTTCTATCGTCTTTATCCCCCCTAAATCGCCCGAAGAGTGCTGGAATGATATCGTCATCGCCGCTGGCTCGCAGATGGAGTTCGGGGCGCGCGATCCTCGGCTTGGCCTGTACCCTCTTATTTGGAGGCTCACGAGACTGAGAGTGTTTGTTGTCGAACGCGTCAACCAATTCCATTGCGTTCTCCAAGCCGTGCGAGGATGAGATGGCGCGGTTCGTACCTTCCGTCGATTAAGACCCAATTTTTCCGCACAACCTTCTCTATCGTATTCGCAATTAGACTTCAGTTCGTTCTCGATCGTGAGCTTCGGATCGGCTGTTGGGGGTTTGGAAGGCCAACAAAGGTGATTCGGCCGAAAATACAGGATATGGACAGCGTATGGTCCAACTATACTGACGTTAAGGGTACCAACGATCGGTAATCCGATATCCGTATCAGGTGCTGCCGTTGGGGGTGTTTTATAGGTATTTGGGAGGCTAGGATCGACGTCTTGACTGGAATGGTGGTCGGGAGAGACGCTCCCGGATAAATGTCGTTTCTTCCGACGGCACGGTCGCGCGGCCCTGCCACGAGTTACAGGTGAAGTCAGTGTAGACGTATGGTTGGCCCTACGAAGACGATCAGGTTGTCGCTTCCGAGACAAAAACCCCGGGGCAGACCTAAGAGGCTTTCGGCGCTTCTTCAATGGCTAATTGTTTCCAACCTCTTCGTCTTCTCAATTTCAAGTTACGTGATTCGCTAAGGTCTTTAGCGAATGTTGTGTAGTAGATCTTGATTCTGAGAGCTTCGAACGACTATATAATACGCTGATTGCCTCTACTGGGCTTTCCTATCTCCTCGTTGAGCTTCCTTCGTCCCGTCATCAAAATTTGTGCCTCGAACGATCAGCACCAGCACCACCAGCAACACCGACAGTAGGAGGAGGAGGAGGAGGAGGAGGAGGAGGAGGAGGAGGAGGAGGAAGCGGTGGTGAGAAACGGTCTTCTGTCGTAGGCATGTCGTTCAGCCCTGTGTCTATCAACGACTGCAAGCGATCGGTGGCGAGAGGCGCAGTCACAGTACGCAGTCTTAGGTGAGAGATTGCTTTTTCCAAAACCTAGGCTAGGTAGCCTGGGAGGATGCACGGATGCTGAAACTGGCCGCACAGATTGTTGAACGACGTTTGCGTGTGGAAAGTCCTTCCCGAGCTTTCTGTGCCCGAAGACGGTGGCAGAAGTCAGACTTTATTGACTTTTCGCATCTTTTCTGGGGGTCGCCAAGGCATTCTCTGCAATCGCCGAACAGGTTAGCTGAGTCTCCAGCTGATGGCGAGAAGGTAGTAGTCATTGCTCCCGAGAGGCTGGCCAGCAGAAGGTAGACACCTGCCAAATTAGGAAATTGCCTGCCAGGGAGGAGAGATGGGTAGATTTGACTGTAGAATACGCTGGTAGCATACATTTCGGGATGTATTGGGAGGCACAAACTTGGTACGGTTGTAGCGTAGAGGGGCAACCTGCGTAAATTTGTTAGTGTTCACAGTAATAAGTACCTAGATGCCCGTCATCCTTCGGTCCTCTGACAGCCATTCACCCATTCAACATCCTGTTCCTCGAGTGCATCTTCGTAATGATCAGGTCCTATATCGATATCTTCAGTGCCCTCTTGGTGAATGCTCTTGATCAGATCTTCTAACGCAGTTGCCAGGCCTTCGGTAATATCTTTGCGCTGTTGCAGATAATCGCGAGCTGTCAAGCCACGACTGTCTTTGGCATCGACATCTATGCCCGGTAACCTTGCACAGGTTAGGACGTTGAACATTGAGATATCTCCACTAGATGCGCAAATATGAAGTATCGTTTTGCCTTGCCCTGATACTGCCATGTGATCTGCCCTATTTTGGAGAAGAAGATCGACAGCTCTCGGCTGACCACAGCGGATGGCCTCCATCAGAGGCGTATGGCCATTCCGCTTTCGTGCCTCAATAAACGCCCCGCGATTGAGCAGAAGTGTAATATAGTCCACGTAACCATACATAGAAGCATAGTGAAGCGGAGTGTGTCCAGCGCGGGTCTGAGGGTGCACATCTGCCCCACAATCAAGGAGAGCTTTTAAGAGATCCACGCTACCGGCCCGGTAATCGCCACGGTAAGCACAGCAATGAAGTGGTGTACGGCCGACTTCATCTCGGCAGTCAACATGTTCTCCGTAATCGAGTAAGAGTTTGACAATGGCAGGAGAATTGGTTACATGCAGCGGACTATGATAATTTCTGGGTCGTTTATCAAGAGATGCTCCATGCTCTAGAAGATTTCGCACTGCATTCTCATCTCCTCGCACAGATGCCCACCAAAGAGGCGTCCGACTCAGAGTGTCGAGAGCATCAATATCAACGGTAGATTCTGTCATTTGAGATTCGAGGTCTAATTTGCTCAATCCCAGCACAATCTTATGAAGCGTTGAATATTGCTGGGTCTCAACAAGTTCTTGAATGTCGATGTGGCGGAGGATGTGATCGCGAGCAAGTGACAGACTCCCCGTGCTAGCTCGATTGTTGAACCAAGCTCGATCGACCACGGAGCTATAATTGTCAGATTCGGTTTACGATAGCATTCAGAGCCTCTAGATACTAGTACTTACGAGCTGTTGTCGGCTTGAATGTTCACATCTGCCCCTTGATCTAGAAGAAACCGGACCACTTCTTCTTGCCCAACCAAAAAGGATTTCTAATGAATTGTTAACTTGAGCACTTAATTCGGGGAGCAACTTGGACATACATGAAGCAGAGACCAGCGTCGGTCATCAACGTCATTTACAGAAGCTTGACCATTGCTAAACATGGTTTTAATTCCCTCCAAGTCACCTGTGGTTACTAGTCGAAAGATTTCTGCGTCTGGGGGCAGCACTCGCAATGTTTTCAGCAGCAATTCCGGACCCGCACTTGTCGACGAAACCAATAGAGATACAGCTCTCATCAGGAGCCAATTCGGAAATTGATACGTTATGCGAGTAGACAACTCACGCCGCGGTCGACACATCTTCTGATTGCACGGCTGCGTGATAAAAGGCATATTCGTGTACTCAACTGATAGCGCTCCAAGGGCTGCGCCCAAACCCCTGGGGAAACCCAACTGGCCGGGCTTATGACATATGCAATTGCACCATCTGGGGCAATTAGACTTGGATGTTTGGACTCGGAGAAGGTCGAAGTGGTCTTTTTGCGCCGACCTGACGATAGCCAATGGAGTGGTGGAAGCTCCCGAAGCTAAGGAATATCTCTCAACAGCGTGATGACTGTCGTTAATGGCTTCATTACGCAATACCTTGGATCTCGAGATTGCGCCGGTTTCCGAGTCAATGCATAAGGCCTCCTTCACGATTTCTTGGCTGCCTGCAAGGCTTCCAGCTACTGTCATGATTTCATCCAGCTTGAGTTGCATTCTGGATATTTCAGTCGAAGTGGCAGCTCCCATGATAGTCATGATGTTGATCTTAATTCCTACTAAGCCCTTCCCAATACCCTCCACAGCCGACTTATGCTTGAGCCAAGCCGTTCTAGCATATTTGACTTTGCCTGACCTAGCATTCTTGACAAGTAACTTCTTATCAAGTATCTCTTCAAGGTCCACAAGCTTCACCTTGGCTCGACTCAGCAATGCGGATAAATTTGTGACAGTCTCCAGTGATAATAGAGCGCTGGTCCTGGATTGCTCGTGTTGCTGCAAAGTCTTGGCAACTTCCTGGACAACGATTCTGAGATCATTCACCTCCTCAGCCAGACTGCGGATCTCTTGGGGGGCTTCTTGAAAGGTTTTCAGGTGGTTGAGACATGCAGCAATGGCAGAAGTAAGAGTTAAGACGCTAGTAGTGATAGAGAGGGGGTCCATCACTTCAGCCACAGACCAAATAGCACAGGGCGGAGTCGATGAAGAGCATATAGCGGCGTGGAAGGTACTAACATGGCCAGGCTAAGATTGAAATTAGGCGACAAAAATTTGGAAGGATTAGTAAACATAATTCTTAGTTCGCACGTGCTTATTTGCTCAGAGATTAGTAAGCAAGTCCTAGAACAAGGCGCCCGGTAGAAGTTTCTCTTGCCGCAGCTTAGCAGACTGTCTACATCCTGGCGGCATTCTTGCTTAACGAGCTCGATTCGGGAAACAGGTGCCGGGAAAAGGGTTTTGAGGTTATCGACGAGCGTGGTGATTTTTGGATAAACTCTTCTATATTCGGAGCTATGATGGAGTGCCCAGTTCATTGTCTTCAAGAGATTGGTCCTGGTGCCCGATTTGTCTTGCTAGCCAAAGTCGCAGTCTGGACGCCGCAACCGCGGCCTTACGGCCGCGTCCGTCTTCTCAGGATTGTGGTCGAACTAGGAGTTGCAAGGTTTGATGTACCTGTGACATATTATACCGTCGCATATTTCAACGGAGCATGCAGAAGCCACCGCCGCAGTCGACGGTGAACCAGTCGTCGCAGCTTTTCTGGCCGGAACGGAACGGACGAAATTGCCATCTTCCGAATTACTCTATCGACGTGGGCTCGATCGTTGTCGCCTTTGAAAATCACTTCGTATAACGTGTCTGTGGATGTGGCTAAAGAATCTAAGGTCCCTCCAGGAGGAATGCTCTGCGCGATACTCTTCGCCGGCCCGGCTCAAAATCAGATCGCTAATTGCTGTCATAATTGAAACGTGCCGAGAGCGACTGGCAGACAGGCTTCCTGAGCCACATCCTGAAAGCGCGTATCGTTGCAGTGACCCGTCTCTTCCAAATTTGTTACTCTGGGTCTAGCCAGGAGGCCTTCCATTGCTCGCAAATACTAGCACGCCCGGTCTTGGGGCATAGGTTGAATCGTGTCAAGTACATGAAACAAGGTCGGACTTGGGTAGCTCTAAAGAATAGGCATGCGCTCTGAAAATAGTTGCTGAAATTGCTTTTATACAACGAAGACTTCGTCAGGGGTTGTAGAGTCCTCTTTGGCGCTATAGCGCCTTCGTCCTGCCTAACTTGGCGACAACAAAAAATCGGACCCAGTCCTCCCAGAATTTGCAGTCTAACCCTCCAATTCGCCCTTTTTTGGTATTAACCGGATTGAACGCCTCGTCCACGCATGCGCCTGTCTATTGTGTCCGTACATGTATCTTTTAGTCTGCAATCCCACCCACCGGAGCCTCCGCCTCTTCTTTCCCTTGCGGCGATACAGGCCCGGCTGCTTTGGCCTGCTGCTCCTGCTCGTCTTGCCGCGCCTTTTCAACAACAGCAGCTCTATCTTTCGCCCACTGAGCATCAGCATCCTTGAACTCACCCTTCAACTTCTTCGCTCTTTCGGCCTTTTCTTTCTCCTGCCGTTCCCGCTCCGTCCGCTCTCGTTCCATCTCCTCCATGTGTCTCAGATCGTCGACACTCGGTTCGTACAAATGCCAGATTGTGTAATGGGGGAGGCCGACGACAGAGAACTGCATGCGCCTGGCCATTTTGCCGAAGCCTTCTGTCTCGGCGTGCTTCTCAAAGGAGAAAGCGGGAAAGTGGACGCCGGAGCGGAACACACGGGCTTTAGCGAGGATCGACACACCACCTACGCCGTCAAGGTCCATCTCTACGTCAGAATCGCCGTAGGGATCTCGTAGGTACGCGAGGTGAGGTCGCCATGTAGCATACTCCGCGTATCCTTCAACGATGACGGCATCCTCGTCTAATGTGTCAGCAAGCGCCAACGCAGTCTCCGATTCTTGCCACGAGTTCAAGTCATATGGTTGCTCTCCGCCGAGCCAGTCAGGTAGGGGTCGCCACACATCTGCAGCAAAATTAGCTCTGAGCGGTCTTGTCCATAGGAGACCTTACTCGGTACAATCACATCTTTGTCATGTCGCATTAGATCCTCAAGTACCGTGTAAGGACAGGTCTCGACATCTGCGTCTCTCCAGAACACCCAACTATGGTATGGTCGCAGTGCAGCACTCAGCAGCCAATTGCGGGCCTGTGCCATAAGCTTTCTCCGGCCTGCTTGAGCTGCAAACCCATGTCGACTTTCAACATCTTGATTCACTTTTTGTCCAAAATCTTTATGAATTACGGATATCTCGCCATACGGCTGGGCCGGATCAGGATCAGCTTGCTGCCGTTCCAGCAGTTGTGACAGAAGCTCTTCGGTCTTGTCTTTCGAGTCCGAAACGAGGAAAGCGAGATCGATGAGGTGATGGGGATATGTGAAGTTTCGTAGGTGCGAGAAGAACATGTGCAGATGTGGTTCAGCGTCTCGAAGTGGGGTACAAAGAAGTATCCTTTCTTCTCTGTTCCATCCTTCCGATGTGCCCTGTACCTCCTCCAAATCGTAGTAACGTAGCGTCTCTATATCGAAATGTTCGAGGCCCCGGTCGGCGTCTCCGATGATGAAGAAGATGCTCCGTGTCGAAGGGAAGATGAAGAGGGTGAGGAAAACAGCAACCGCAGCCACCAGCCCAATGATTCTGTAGAAGCGGTTCCGGTTTCGCAATGCTGATCTTTTTGGTTCAAACCTGCGAGGAAACCCCGCGTCAGCCTTTTCGTCCTCGATCAAGTCTTGCATGCCCCAGATGTATTTGTTCTCAAGGTCTGACCGATGTGCATATTGTGAGAAGGCCTCATCATCGTCTCTCTTCTTGGTGGCATAGCCATTTTGTGAGGAGGTGTTCCGGTGCATCCCTCAACGCATCATCACAATTATTTTCGAAAATGGGGCTACGGTGGCCTGCGCCCGGGTTGACGTGGAATCCTGCAGGAAGCCCTACGAGGTCCACATCAGTTGTCGGAGACTGATACAAGGAGAGGAGAAGACAGTGGACCGGCGGTGACAGAAGATATCACTGCCTTTCAGGAAAAGAAAAACGAAAGACAAGCAGGGAGAGTTGCTTTGATGAAGGCAGGGCAATTGTCACAATTTTGAGATCTCAAGACAGGTTGGACTTTCGAATTGGCCTGGCGGCAACCCCTGTCACTTCCGCCGCGCCAAGACAATTTCAAGCTCCGATGACCGATAACAGACAACTGGCAGGAATATACGAGCTTACGTGGGACCAACAAGCGCAACTCTCCACTGGATGGCAATACGAAGTAGGAACAAAACCACTGAATCATGCCGCCATAAACAGGCTGATACAGGAAAGAATGTAGTTGTCCAATTTTCTAACACCTGCTTGAGATCGAGTGCCATTTGTCGTGAATTACTCTGGCGGAGGGCCAACGCCTGCCTTTGATGGTCCAGTTGCTTGTACTATGTAACAACCTCTCCTAGGGCCCTCCATTATTGCCTGCAAAGCCCAGCGAACCATTTTCAGCCAATGAATGTAAGGCAATTGCAATAGAAATGGTCAACGCAATCTCCAACAATAAGGAGCTTCGTAGAGCATATATCCAAACTTGGATCTTAGGTAGTCTTGGTCCATGAAAATCCGTTGTTTGCGCACGTAAAGGCGCTCTTGACGTTTCCTGCCTGATAGTCGAGGATGATCTGATCTACAGAAGCCTAGAGCTTGTCAGCACAACTGCTAAACAAAGTTTGCCAAAACTTACATATGTTCCCACACCTAGAAAGTAGATGCCAACGAGGATGATGAAGACGTTCATGATTGCTCCAACCCAACCTCTCCAACCTCGGACTTTGTAGAAGTTGGGACCATGGTCCGCGTTCCGCATCCTAAGGTACGCAACGCCCCAGAAGATCCAACCGAAGAAAGAATCAAACAAGGAACTCATCAGAGCTAACAGGTCGGCGAAGAAAGGAATAACCTCGGCGATGATGAAGGCTAAAATCCAGGTCAGTGCCAGGATACCTGCCCATGAAGCCCATCCAACCAGGGTGTGGTTGCCCTTGTGACGGCTGCCCTCGAAAACGCGGAAGAAAACAAATCTGGCCGAGACAGAGGCGTACAGGACACCAAGGAAGAGTAGAGTCGGGATCATGAACGAGAAGGCGATTTTTGCGTAGACTTCATTGCCCAACGACCCGAAAGCGGGGGCCGTATTGTACTGCGTTCCGGTATAGGCGTAGACTGCGATGACTAGGTTAGCAACTTTGCCACGGAGCAAGGGTGGGATCAACACCAACCGATAGCGCCGACAAGGCTGAAGAGTATGACCTCAGCAATAGTCACAACCCAGAGAGCCTTTCTGAAATCAAGTGGGTTCCTCATCTCAGCAATAAAGCTTGGCAATACAATCTGCCCGATGAACGTGTAGCTGATGTTGAGAAAAGCGTTCATGCCGGCGACAAAAGTAGTCCCTGCAAGTGGAACGGCCAAAACCTGAGGCGCACCGCCTGGGACAAAAACACCTTTTGCGTTGTAATGACTTGGAGTTGGAGTGTATCCATTGGGATGATCTTCGACGCCAGCGAAGATGGCGGCCAGCAAGACACTAATGAATGTGAAGAAGGCGGAAGCAGCGCCGGCTTTGGATAGAGTGTTGAAAGTTCTGGGCAGCGAGCAGATGAAGGAAACCGTAGCGCCAATCGCTGCGAAGCCGATGGTACAGATGCTATGTGCTGGTTCTGGTTAGCATTAGCGGGCAAAGAATTGACGAAATGATACGCACCAGACATCGTGTTCAGATAGCGACCGATTGTTAGAACGTGAAGGCCCTAGGGTACAGATCAACTCCTGAGTGTTTCGGCGAACATCCAAGAAAGTTTGTACCTGAATGAATGTGTTGTTCAGAACAAACATAACAGCTGTGAAATACCACGCGATTGGCGAGTTGAAAAAGAGCATTTGTCCAATATCGCAGACATCTCTAGTTTCCGGATGTCGCAGGCAGAATTCCCTAACCAGGTGTTAGAATGGGTAAAAGAGTTGGCAGTTCCAGCTAACATACCAGACAACAAGCGACGTATATAAGACGAAGGCGGCTTGGACAACCGTCAAGATCAAACCAGGGACCAGACCAAGAACCGAGTATGAGTACGGGAATGACATGATAGCCAGGCAGATGTATTCCGAGAACAGCAAGGCCGCCGTCTGTAGATTGGAAGGTTTGTCAGTCGAGCTCGCTTGAGGCAGTGTAGCAACGCCTCTCACACCTGTGCTCAAGAATTTTCCAGTGGCTTGATGGTGGATGGAGTTCAGGTCGCAAAGACCACAGGCCGTTTAAAGGACATGTGAGGGTAGGATAGGATAGACGATTACTTTCTGCCAGCTACAAGTCCGGTACTTGATCGCATTTCCAGCCTCCAACTCCACGAGTCTCGAAATTTCATCCTGCGAATCCGAATCTAAAGTAACCTTCAGTGCACCTGGAGGAGGACCGATCCTACTCATCTTGCGACCATCGGGGAGTGTGGTCGAACCTCGCCGTTGGGACTCAGCTTCTTTTTCATTATCGGGGCTGAATGAGCCTGCAGTGCCAAATGGCTCATCTATCTTCTCGTTTATAGACATGATTGGTGATTGGCAAGTTGATCTGTCTATCGCCACTTAAGAGAGCGTATGGCCCGCACGAAGCAGGTAGAATATAGGTCGATAGGATCGATAAACTCTATCGTCTGCATGTGTCTGTTGCGAGGTCTTGAATTCTGGGTTGTAGGTGCTGCAGATGGCTCACGCTGGTGCGAATCAAGGCGGGTTGTCTGAGAGAGAGAGGATGGTGCAGATCTGGAGAAGAGCCTGTAGTTTATTGCCATCAAGGCCCCGTCCTCGAAGCTTGGGACGAGACGGGCCAATGCCTCCACGTCATTTGTGGACATGTTAGATCGGCGAGGCGCACATTAAGTGGGTATTAGTGGGGAACGCCCATCGAGATAGCGAGACGCGGGTGGCTTCAGCTCCGGCCTAGGTTAAGCCTCTCGCGGAAGTAGGCTTATGAGTTTCGCAAATCATAACCACGGGAAATGGTGGGAAATGGTGTGAAATGGCGTCAGGGGCCGGTATGGGGCCAAAGCAGGCCAGATTCTTGGCCGCATCCCTGGCGTGATGACCCGCTTGTGGCGCTGCCGTAGCAAAAGACCCAATACTCTAAACTTAGTGGTTTTGCTGCTAGGATATGAGGTAGGGAGATCATTCCAGCACCTCCAGAAACCAGAGCCACGCTGTTTTTGAAGATTATGACAATTGGGAATTGTTTTGAGTTCCCAGATTGTCTTTTCGTATTTCGTAGTCTCAATCTTCAACGTCTTCTCCGTGCGAGGCTTGTTTACAAGGCTCTGCAGAGCACTAGAATTCACGACGAAGCAGCACACACAAAGGTTGAGAGATATTTGCAAGCACTTTCACAATACACTAGCCCAGATCCTCTCCTTCATCATCGTCAAGCATCTTCGCGTAGTCGCTGGCCGAGGCGAAGGTTGGAAGGCCTTTCAGTCTCTTCCGCCGCTCTTTGTTCGGATTTTTGGATGGTAACGACCCACTACGCTTCTTTGCGGGAGGTAACAAGCTTGCCTCACCAGACGCATCTTCATTAAGCCCCAGTCCGCTATCTAGATCGTCCGGAGAAGCTTCTTCCAGATTTTCTGTGCCGTCGTCAGTGTTTTCATCTTCTCCAAGATCATCCGTATCTTCGTCCAAATCCGAACTCATCGCGTCCAAACTCCGCTCGAAGTCCGATTCAAGGTCATCCATCTCAATGTCATCATCACTGTCATTCACGCCTTCCAAATCGGGTGCGGACTCCAGCATTGCCTTCCATATCTCCGACTCGTCACCATCCGATGCACTACCTTTGTCAATTTCGGGTTGTGTCTTCGACTTAGAGGTCGGTTTCTCCCTGCCTAGGTTGTTGAAATACTTGTGGAAAAAGACATCCTCTGCAGCCACATCCCCTTCTTTCAAAGTTTTGAAACTGCTGGTATTAACCGGTACCTTCTGCTGTCCGGATGGCAGACCACCAAGAAGAAGGCCACTGGATTCGCTTGCCGCCAAAGGTTGCATGATTGACGAGCCACGTAGATTCGAAGAAGACGACTTCGGATTGCGGTAAACGAATCGATCGAGAAAGTGTATTAGGGTATGGAGATTGAGATCAGGCTTTCCGGGAAGCTTCATATGACGGAGGACGTGGTCGGCACTGACAGCGACGGATGGGTGGTAATGGGCCAAGAAAGGAAGTAGTTCCCATAAGCAGCTATTTTCCGCATGACTGTGCTCAGGATCACGTTTTCGGCCATCATACACATGGCCTTCACCAGCATGGGTGGAAGCACTCGTACGTGGGACTTGATCAGCCTCACGTGTGTCATCCTCAACAACGTCATGGAAAGTCTCCTCGTCCGCTTCGTGTTCTTCCACTTGGTCGATGAGTCCGCTCAAGCTTGGAAAAGTGGATTCCAATTCTTTCAGCAGAAAGAATGCGCCACACACAAATGAGGGTTGATGAAGCGTCAAAACTTGTGTGATACGCTTCGCGAAAGCTTTTACTCTCTTTTGGTTGACGTCAGCCTTCAGTGCCCTAAACAGTAAGTTGAGATACAAAGACTGCTTGGAGCTGGTAACAAGCCGAGCATCAAGCAGTGACTCATAAAGCGTGCGGTAGAAGCGATCGTGGGATGCCTGGTGCAAGGCAGATAACTGTTGGATCAAAAGCATAGCTTGTATACTAGTGTTGAAGTTTGAGGAATGAGTAACCTTGAACAAGGCGTCTAAGTGGTTGGATAACCTTTCTTGGCTTGCGTCGGCGTAAGGATAGGCTCTATTGATACCTGTAAGTATGGCAGACGTAAGTTTGTCCCGGAGCTCATCCTCTTGAGCATGGCTACTGTTCATGGATTTCTTCGCGCTCTTCACCTTTCGGTGTCTGCCACTGAGATCTTGAGCGTTTGCGCCAGAGAGGACAACCTTCTCTGGCTTCCCTTCCTGGGCAGGCTTAAGCAGACCTACAAAGAGCCCAAAGTAGATGTCGAGCAGCTTGTTGGCCAGAGATTCCTCCGCTTTGCTCAGCATTGTCTGGTTGAGAGTGACTATCGCATAGTACTTTGCGTGCAGACTCTGTCCCGGCCGATATAGCAATTCAGCCTCAATAGCCAAAACAATGGTCTCCTTCATGGCTGGGTGTGCCGTCATCAGCTGCATGATGAGATAGGATGTTTGAGAAGCGACTTTCTTGACAGGATCTCCTAATTTGTTGACCAACATGCGGAGAAGATTGGCTTCCTGTTCAGGCTTCTCTTTGAGCAGCTCGAAGACGTAACTCACAGCTTTGGTCTTTGAGAATTCGATCTCATCATTACACCAGACTTCAAGAGTCTTCAACACTTCGAAGTAGACCTCCTTCAACCAGCTTTCATAAGCCCATGAGATGAGATGCTGCGGTCTGACAACACGTGGAAGGGCGTCCCCTAGCTTCCATGACTTACTTTCCCCGAAGCTAGCTAAGACCTCCGGATTTGAGTTGAAGGTGTGCAATTTCCTGTCACTCGGCAAAAGAGAGCCTTGCGCGAACAGGTCCTTCAGCGCTCGCAGGACATCGACAGCTTGTGCACGGCTGCGCTTCTTTGCAAGCCCAACAAGGGTTTCCAATGCCTTGACATTATGGACGGGAGACTCTTGTACGGCCAACGTCAATGCTGATATCTTGTCCGACAAGGTTCCGGACGCGATAACAGTGGAGTAGAAGCTCTGGGAGGACTTGGATTGTCGACTTTTCTTATACGAATCATTGTCTGCATCTAACAACGATTTTGCATAGTTGTGCAGCTGGTCTAGAGAGTAGCGCGGTAGAGTGAAAGCGGGTGCCTTGGTCCTCTCAACATCGGGGCCTTTCAAATTGAACCAGTCAGCGCGGGCTTCAAAGGTAAGGCAGTCTTGTCCTCGACGTGATGGGGTAAGCTTTTCTGCGTCGCTTGCAGAGGGAGCAGCTGAAGCAGACGCAGGAAGCTTATTTCGGGATGTCAAGCCCTTATGGATTGCGTCCTCTTCAGAGGCACTGCCAGAGGCAGAGTCTTCGTCGGAATCTGCAGCACCTTGCACCAACGCGATCTCTTTCAAGATGTTCGTTATGCCTTTTTGTAGCCCGGCGTTCCTCTGCGCGCTGTCCCCATTCGGTTTTTGTGTCTCCCCATCATCTTCAAGTTCCGACTCTGACTTGACCCCATCGAACAGACTCATGTCCTCAGCAGTACCGCCCAGAGCTATGATCTCCTGCTCCAACAAATCGGTTCCACCATGTTGTTCACCCTCTGGTGACTTGGCTTTGCCATCCTGGTGCTTTGGTAGAACTTGACCGTTGTGGCCTCGTTTCTTCCCTCGCGGTGCGGAGACATAGGGTGACTCCCCCGCTTGTTTGGTTTTGCTCTGCTCAACGTCACCAGTCTTGTCCTTTTTGGCTTTCTGTGGTTTGTGGTTCTGCTGGGACCTTTTCTTTCGATCCTCCTCGAAGCTTTGGAATTGGGCTCGAATCTTGGCGGAAAGATTGGAAAAGTTCAGGTCTTGGGGTTGCACGAAGTCGCCGTTACTGTTTTCTTTTGGGACACCTTTCGGAGGAGCAGCAACTAGGGTTTTGGGTTGTTTCGATTTTGCCATTACTTTTGGGCTGCTGAGAATAATCCTCTAGCATCCTTCCCAGCTCGTGTTTTTCCTCGACCAAATTGTGATGTGAGAAAATGTTATCGCCGACTCGCCGACTCCCCTTGGCACTAGACGCGCGAAAACAATTTAAGCTTCTCAAAGCGAGTCCTCCTTTTAAGGAGAGTACTGTCACAATTCTGTTCCGGTCTAAGACAAGTGTAGTGGCAAGATATCTTATCTAGGTCGTAGTCTACGGACGCTGCGGCACAGACGGTCATGATATCGATATCGTGAAGAAGGTGCCGATGAACTGTCGCGGCCTTCGCCCGGGCTCTCTCCCCTCAAGACCAATTCCAGGCAAAACATGCATCAGACCGTACAACTATATTCTCCATCGACATCTCCAGCACGACTCGAGAAACAGATACACCAACTTCTGGATCCCACCGAGGCCCACCAACTTTGACAGATCATCCAAACACGATGTAGATTCCAACCAGCTGCTTGTCGCAGCAGGCTTCCTCCGACAAGCGTACTCGGGTATATTTCACTTATTACCGCTGGGGCTTCGGGTCCAAGATAAACTGGAACGACTAATTGACAAGCACATGAGCTCCCTCGATGCATCGAAAGTATCACTGTCGTCCATTACATCTCAGGACTTGTGGGAACGCTCTGGTCGATTTGCAACTGATCCCGACCTCTTCAAATTCCGGGACCGGAGAGATGGAAAATGGCTACTCTCTCCGACCCACGAGGAAGAGATCACTTCGCTTGTTGGCAGTCTCGTTCAGTTCCAGCGCGACATGCCAGTTAGACTTTACCAGATATCTCGGAAGTATAGAGACGAACCTCGGCCGCGGCAAGGACTTCTCAGAGGCAAAGAGTTTCTCATGAAGGATCTTTACACCTTCGACATTAACTCTGCAACGGCTTTGAGCACATATGAGGCGGTCAAGAGGGCATACTGCAATCTTTTTGACGAGCTCAAATTGCCATATCTGGTAGCCAAGGCCGATTCGGGAAACATGGGTGGCTCCTTAAGTCACGAATTTCACTTTCCAAGCCCGAAGGGCGAAGACGATATCATCAGCTGTTCAGATTGTGATTACGTGAAGAACGAGGAGCTTGTGGACGCCATCGAACTCACGCCCCTGGACATACCCATAGAGTTGGCGAGCTCTTTTCCCACCTTTGATCAAGGCCTACGGTTGTCGGCTGAATGTGTAGCTCTGTCCGACGATAAACGTCACCTGATCAAAGCATACGCTCCACAGCGACGGGAGGATTCCAAGGGAGCTTTGGCGAGACCGAACGAAATCAACCGCTACATAGTCAAGGCTTCTGTACCAGATACGAGACTTGGGTATGAACAACCTGCGGCTCTATGGGAACAACACTGGTCAGGATTGGAAAACCGAAATGAACAGTTGTTAGAGCTCCCAACGATCAGGTACGTCTTCGACCAGACAATGTCTCAAGAGGATATCTGGCGGCATATTGGCACCGATTACCACCACTACTGGAAAAGATTCAAGTACCAGATCCAGGTGATGGTCCCCAACGACAACAGCCAGGGTTTGAACTTGATCAGGCCAGTCCCTGGTGACAGGTGCCCCATGTGCGACGAAGGACACTTGTTGCTGCAGAAAGCGATCGAGGTTGGACACACCTTTCACCTTGGTGATCGTTATAGCGCGAAGCTCGGGGCTAAAATAAAGTCGATGGAAGCAACGGGAGCCAGCGAGCCCATGCAGATGGGATGTCATGGCATCGGCGTCTCACGATTGATAGCAGCAGTCGCATCAGCGCTCGTGGACAATCGCGGTCTGAATTGGCCTCGCGCCATCGCCCCCTTTCAGGTAGTCATCATTCCTCGAGACATTGGGCTGGTAGGGAACGCCGTAGGCTTGTATGACAAGATCATATCTGAGTGTCCGGGTGTGGACGCCATCCTCGATGATCGACCCAAGCGAGATGCTCTGTATAAGCTTCACGAAGCCGACGCCATTGGATTCCCCATCATTCTGGTGCTCGGAAAAAGCTGGGAGCATGGGAAGGTCGAAGTTCAATGCCGCCGTCTAGGCAGGACCAAGAATGATCCGCATGTTCTTGTTGAGGACCTACCTACTGTTATCAATACACTTCTGGGGCAGCTTTGAGGCCATCCAGCTCTCGCAATGCACCAAAGCTCCACTCTTTTAGTCCGCGGAGCCATCCAGACAATTGTAGTCTAACTTGTGAAGTGCATTTTGTCCGACCGGACCAAGGCACACTTGTTCTAAACCTCACTGGCGGTGTCTTCAACTGACACCATAGAGTTTAGAGAAGCTCTTCAGCCATGATTAGCAGGGTCCCCACCAAAGCCAACTGTTCGCCGGATGAAGGTCCTCACAACGCCATGTAGAGGACCTAGTCTCTTAGGTCTTTAAGGATCATTCTTTGCACAAGTTCTCCTCCTTTGTTACCATTCATTTTCCCACTTATCATCCTAGCCCGCTGCCTGTAGCAAAGTTTTCAAAGTTGCCTTCTCTTTTCAGCGACTTTTCATCTATTCTCCAAATTCCCTAATCCGATTCCGGCGCTTCCGAAATGGCGACTTTCGCCCAGTACTACCACCGAATTCATAAACACGATGGCTGCAAGGCGGGAGTCGACTCTGAGGCTAACAAATGCAAAGTACCGCTTCTCAGCAAGGACAAAGTCAATCGGGTGATGATATACTATGGCGTCTTCAACCCTCCGCATGTCGGCCACTTGGGTGTCTTGTGTCATGCGTTCCAGAGTAGTGCGGATCTCAACATCGTCGCTGGCTTAGTTTGCCCCCTAGACGTCAACTTCATAGAAAGAAAGAACCGCAAGTCAAACCGAAGGCTGGTGCTCTCGGAAGAGCAGAGGTCGGTGTTATGGGAAAGAGACGTCCGATTTCCCCCGTGGGCATTTGTGCCCCGGAGGAGGAAGTACGACTCGAAAGAAGACTTTAAGACGGAAATTGCCAGCGCAGCTAAGAAAGATGGATATGAAATCCGTTACATCCGAGTTATGGGGCCCGATAACTGGGACATCGACAACCCAACTCGATACGGGGACTCGCGCTACTCCGAATATCTGATCACTGATGCCACAAGAAGGGCGTCATTTGTCACTCCAAACGGCGTCCCCCAGCCGATGAAGGGTTACAAGAGCTGGCAGAGACTAAGGCCTGATCCCAAGCTTAGAGTGCAACTCCTACAGCAGGCGAAGGTAGTGGTTGAAGGCTTGAAATCAAGTCTATTGATAGCTATCGCCATTGCATCTCTGAGCGCACGTAAGGTCGAATCTTCGAATTCGTCGTCATCGGACGTCTCCAAGGATTCAGTGTCTCATTCCGGGGGCAGTAATTCATCCACTGCTGTGACTGGGGGCAGCACACCGAGCTCCTCAGCCGAAGGTCGGTCACTTCTCCGTTGTGCATTGTAGGGTCTGTAGTCGCTAACAAACTCTTAGACCTTGGTGAATGCCCGAGCACAACCGAAGTTGGGAGGTGCGAACAAGGAGACACAATCTGGGAATGCTTTGAAAAGTGCTACCCTCTCGGCGTAAGGGTTCGTTTCCTTTGCAAGAAGGACCGAGAAATCGGACTCCTCGGCGACGTTACCAAGCAGATCAGTTCCACGGCGCTGTACCCTATCATCACAGAAAGCAGTGGAGAGGATCGCCGGAGGTTGCTACAGAATCAGGTCCTTTCAACAGATCTCTTCTGCGATTTTCTGTTGCACAGCGGTTTCGACTAGGCAAGACATGCGGCGCCATTCTCGTCAGGGTACCAAGAAATGGATTGGGATTACGAATACCGGGAAGCTTGGGAGAAACAACTGAGGACCGGGCGCAACAAGAAAGCTGATATTCATATCGACAATATCGACAGTATCGACGATAAACGGCCTACCGTGCAAGACAACAAGAGCGCGTGTCTTTCTGAGTTGGATTCCTAGAGCTCTTGGGAAGTGAGAGTCCTAAGCTTTGTACTGGCCGTGTTTATAGCATACGTACTGTTCAATTGAACCCGAGACATTCTTGCAACATTTGCTAGTAATTAGAATAGGACTTGGACTGAGATTTGTGTGGTGCTGGTGCTCGGTGTTGGAGCGCGGACGACAATGCGTACTTGAGCTGCTAATCCGTCACCTGAGAACGTGGAATAACATCCATCTTTTGCATGCTTCCGCTTCTAATGCTTCTCCTGAGTGCACCCCCGCCATACATGTACGCATTCCTAAAGGAAAGGAGCTTTGTCAAGAGGCCGTCAGTGCCGCAGGACCTTACTAAGAGTTGGACGCTGGTCAAATTCCTCACTTTTGACGAGCAAGATTGGATCTTTCCTCGGCCACTGCGAGACCTAAGACCAACCATGGCTCTTGTTTTGTCCTGGCCCTTTGCTCTGCCGAATACCACGCTCAGTCGCGCCGCTCCTATCTTTCTCGAGCACCTCGACTTCAGATCGTGCTAGACGCCAGGATTCCCAATGTAAGGACTACCTGTGCGTAACGAAGCTTTGCACTTCAAATGAGGGACGAATTTTGTACTCTGTCATTTTTCTTTTCAGGACTGTTGGCCGAAACTTGTCATCCGTCGACATTTTGGGTGCAATTGTGGGACATTATTTAGCACCGCTCACCTATTGCTACTCACGTTGTACGTAGCGGTCATGATCTCCACTAAGGCACGGCCCAGTGGCCCTGAGCCGAAGCAGGGAAGGTGAGGAGGATGGAAATGGTCAGCGTCTTCGGTTTTGGGTGGCTGAGGTGCACTGTTTGTGTGCAATCTGCTCTTGTTAGTTACGTTGTCTCAGCAAGGCTTCACGAATAGATGACAGTCACAAAGTCCAGCCAGCATAATTCAGCATCCGTTTCAACTTCTCTCGAAGGTGCAGCACTGTGGAAGATCTTACCTGGCTACAGTAATAGACATCATCGTGCAGTGCTTGTCGATCATTATCCCCATGTCCCTAGAAACTGTCCCAGTTCGACCTATTTTCCCAATAACGTACAGAGCTAGTCGACGTGGACAAAAAAGCAGCTTCATGCAGAACGAGGACGACCGAACCAGTGGGACCCGGGCGTTACGCGCCATACCGCTTGGCATAGCAATCAGAGTCAAAGATGTGAAAGGCAGAAAGCTAAGGCAGAGTTGGTGGCTGCCACGACGGGCCTTACAGGGTATCATACGCATCGGAGCGCACACCTCCCCTGTCCCGGTATGAGTATCAAGGATTACCGTTTGAAATCAGAGATTTTATGAGGTTATCTAAAATCAAGGGAACTTTTCTCCTTTTTAACATCCAAGGAGTAGGCACTTTTCTTACTGGAATCCACACTCCTTATGAGCGTTTCCCTTTATCTCATGGCGAGATTCTGTGAGAATACTTATAGATTCATCGGTATTTCAGGTGTATTGAAGCAAGGTGTGGCGCTCGGAACGAAAGGGGTTGTACGATCCGATGTGCTAGTACCCCTGTAGGTCAAAGTTGCAGAACCCGCGACCTAAGAATCGCTTCCTGATCTAGTTGAGACCTTCCACAAGAACATTTTCAGCCATAAATTCATTTCACCTGCTTCAAAATTGAGCTTGCAAGATGTTTGCTTTGCTTAGATGCGGCTCGTAAGATTTTTGGTCTGTGATAATCTTGAAAGTTGCCTGTGCAAGTGCAAGTTATTCCGGCATGTTAAACTCTACAAGAGGAGCGTTGAGGATGTTGATTGTCGGCAGATACCGCACTTGCTAGCTCTGCAGGCTATCTGCTGTTGGCCCTGTCGTTTTGCTAGATGAATCTGGCCGTGAGACATCTGACTCATGGGAAATGTCGAGCATGGAAAGGGAACGCTGCGCAATTGGCCGAAGGAGCCCAGGGCTGATGCCGAGGACGCCCAGCCCCGCAAAACTGCTTCCCGTTCACTTTTGTTTTTGTCCCTGTCCACTCCATGCACAATGGTGAGGCTTTCCAGCACTATTGAGAATGACGAGGCCGATACGCAGCCTCTCATAATCAATGCACGCTACAGGCTGTGCAGGAAACGATTCCCCACAGGCAACGAACGAAGCAAAGCCGACGACTGTTGCCTGTCTGCCTTGAGCTTGCGAATCGTTGCTGTCTCCACCCTCGAAGAATACTACAAAAAGTTGCTCTGAGTATCGCAATGCACTTAAATGTTGGGTTTGTTCCACGGAAGTTTTTCGTGTTGCACAGCTCTCATTGACATTCCCCAATTTTTGTCCGCAAATTGGACCATTGCAGGGTCTGCAGCGGAAGATGGCCAATAGAAGCCCAGAAGTGATAGTGGTCACACCGACCGGCGACCCTGAGCCCGAAGAGGCGCATTTCATCCAGCTGCAGGCCCAATGGGAAGAGCATATGAAGGATCTCAGTCCAAAAAGGCGGTATTCGCGAGTCGCAGTATTGCTTCTCTATTGGATTAAGGCTGGAGCGAGTTACCTGGATACTGCGCAAGAGGTAAGAATTTTCCTAAACCTCAAGTGCCTTCTCATCTAGGACAGATTGAAGACTTGACGCGTGTCTTTGAGGACCGATACCACTTCAAGGTGCTTAAAGGCATCCTCAATCCTAGTGGAGATAAGAAGAAGGCACCTCAGAAATGGCTTCAAAAATATCTGGCCGACTTTGTGCATGAGGAAGATGAAAAAGACTCATTGCTGATTGTCTACTATGCCGGCCACGGCAACCCGGGAGTCAATGGAGAGCTCATTTTGACTGGGTGAGTCTCCCAATTGTTCGGTTGGCCCCGAAAGCTTACTAATGCAAATCCATAGAGGCAATCACACGGGTGATAAGGTTGATCAAGCGGCATGGGCTCAGTCCGAGTATCTCATCCACACGGCCGATGCTGCCGATATTCTTCTTATCTTCGACTGTTGCTTCGCCGGCAAGCTCTCGGGAACTCTTGACCGCCGAGCATTCAATACGAAGAATTTCGAATTTTTAGGTGCAACTGCCTCAAACGGCCTTGCAAGGCTTCCTGGAAAGGAATCATTTTCTCGTGCTCTTATTTGGGCGCTGAATCAGCTTGCAGATGAGAAGGACGGCTTCACAACCTCACGGCTTTATAGCAAAATCATAGAAGCTCCGGATTTTCCGGACCACGAACAGACGCCAACGCTGAGTGAACGCAGAGGCCATTGCTTGAAGCGACTTGTCCTCGCACCACTCGATCCAAACGATGATTTGCCCTCGAATGTGTCTCCTGTGGAAGGGCAGGGTCAGGAAGACCCTTTTCAGTACAGTTTGACCTTGCAATTACTGTTCCCCAAGCTGCTGAGCAATGCCGATATGGAGGATATGTGTAAGGGCTTGAAAGAACTTATCAGGACAGAGGAGCTGAAAGCAAAGCAAATCATCTGGAGAGGCTTGCACCGAAAAGGAGCTTCGCATTTCGAGCTTCCTCCTCTTGCGCAAGCGTTTGCTTGGAGGTGGTTGTCAATAACCAAGGCCAAACGCAAGAGAACTCTCTCAGGAGTGGGGAACACAGAAATGCCGGTGCTCGGAAAACGCCCAGCCTCGACGCAAGCACCAACACCTGGTACTTCTGAAGCACCGCTCGAGCAGGAATCGGACTCGGAGAGCAGGTCCGGAGACAACTCTCAAGGTGCAATACCCACGAGACCCAAAAGGCCAAGATTAAAGACACAAAATCTTTCCACCACGACCCCATCAACTAGGCGACTGAGATCTTTTGGTAAAGGTGGAACTTGATTGGTCTTTAGACCCAGGAGAAGTCGGACTCGTCGATTTTGCAGAAAAGGATGTTCCTCTTATAATGGAGTACAGGCGCATCATGTCGAGTATTTCACCGCTCGCAAGTGGGGCGTCGACTCCATCCACGGAAGAGGCATCTTGCGGCTGGTGCTGATTTTCCCTGTTTAGAGAGATATTTAGGCCCGAAGTCTACATCTCCCCATTTTCTCGAAAGTACAAGGGGCTCTCACTGGCTGGCAATGTCAGATTCGGACAAATCTCGAGTTATGCAAGGCGCAGAGAAAGGCTGCCCAGAAGGTGGGGTCATCTGCCAAAATGAGCCTTGTCTCCTTTCGGCCATTTGAGCCGCACATATTGGCACGTGCGCCTGGGCTTGCTGTGTTGTCAGTGGATCGGCCTCGCAGATCCGCTGCGGCCTACTTGGAGGGCGTAAGGCGCACTTTATGGCGCATGCTGAGGATTCCTGCCTCAGGTTTTCCACCTGCCTCCACCAGACCTATCCAATCATGTCTTCGCCTCCTAAGGTAATCAGCCTTCCTGTGCCCAACAACGTTAGATGAATGCTGACACTACGGGCGTGTTGCAGCCCAATAACGTGAAGGACGGCGAACCGGACGGTCGAGCATTTGTCGTGCCAAAGGCCAATCCTGCATCGGTACGAGCTTTTGCGTGAGCCACTTTACAGTCTAGCTGATGTAAAGAGAACAGTATCCGAGAAAATACAGGGACGACAGGAAGGTATGGCTTCGAAACATAGCCGGCGTAAAGTGGTACAAAGTCGCCGCTGGGAGGAAGGATTCCCTTGGCAAATGGTCGTATCAGCTCAAAGACGTGGATCAGAATGACGAACTGTACAACGGTGGCGAATGGGTGGCAGAAACCAATTTGTCAAACGCCGGAGAGTAGACTTTCTTCACGCACAAATAGGTTTTCAGATCCTTGTATGGCTGAGGGTAAAGGAGCAGGAAAAGTCAGGATTTACATTCTTAGGTGTCTGTCAACGTTAGTGCCTTGGGCAATCTGAACAAGGCGTTCTAGGACTATCATATTTCATGCTCCACTCACATGCAGTTACTGCACCAGTCTCTGCCGGACACAGGCCGACTCTTGACTGTTCAGAGCAATGGCAAGATCTTCATGGTTAAGAACAAAGAGGCTGAACGAGGCTGCGTTCCTCGAGGGTGCTCTGCAACTTGTTGAGCCTCAACCACCAGAATTGGGCAACACTAAGAAGCATATAAACAGTCTACACACTCGATACGTTATAGTTGACTAGTGGATATAATCTCTTGTGACGAGTATTTTTCGAAATGACTACCAATCCCATTGTAGACGCAATGGAGAAGGGCCAATCCCCACCGGATGTTGCCGGTGAAGCTTCCCCATCACCTCCAATCTCTCCATTGGCAAACTCAGGGAGCCGACTCTCCTGGAATTCGCAGAAATTATTGTGTAGGCTCGGCATCCAGTGCCAGCTTTTCCATTCTCTAACATCATTTCGAACAGTAAGGCCGCTAAGGCGGAGTTTCAGTCAATCCTCTACAACTGTTCGCACGCTATGGGGTAGAATTGTGCAGCAATGGGGGCCCTCGAACTCGAGGCGCACAGCTGAACGTGAAGCGGTCGTCAGATCTGGTAAGTGCATCCTTTTGATTCTGTGCGCAAGGTCTAAGATATTTTGCGCAAGTGCATCTTGGCCCGAACGGGTACCCTAAGCTGGCAAGGTTCCTCGACAGCGACGATAACTTTATGGTGTATCGACGTTTTGGATTCCTACAAACGAGACTCCTATTGGAGACGCAAGACAGGCTTCGTGTTCTTGAAGAGCGACTCGACAAACTGGACGAGTCTGAAACCGTAGGTGACGATAATAAGGACAATTTATGTTCAAGAGATGGAGACGGCGGAGACCAGACGGAACGCCTTGATCTCATGGCAGCGATTAGGACAGCCTTTCAGGAATACGGTTCGTTGCACCAAGCTAGCCCTGGGGATCCATAGCTGACAATGTATTCAGTCGCGCTATTGCAGGCTGCTCAGGGTATGGTAGCTCTGAGCAAGCCAACTACAAGCGAATACACGTCTGTCGAAACCTTTATGGACAATGAAAAGCCTTTGGTCGAAGAAGAAGGCTCCTTTATCTATCGCAAGGAAGACCTGGTTACTCTACGGCCTGGACGAGAACATGCCTGGCTAGACTCAACGGTCGAAAAGGTCCTCCGCGTGGTGGACTGCTCTATGATTCAGGCAAGCCATGTTGACCTGACCACTTGTACTCTGATGATTTGCTAACTATCTTTCAGTGGATATTCTGCTCGGCTGTAAGCCACCTTCACGCATCCGCTTGCTTTGGAAACTGTCTGACAAACCCACGCATGTAGGAAACAAAGAAGAAATCTGACGGACCGGAAGTCTACTATACCAGAGAGCGAATTGAGAAACTTGTTGTGGTCATCATCATATCAATGATCTTGACTCTTCTGATAGTACCAATCTATCTACTTTACCACCTGACTCGTGGAGCCTTGACAACGCGCTCTAATGCGATCTGCATTGGCATCTTGCTGATATTCACCTTGTTATTTTCGGCGTGCATCTCATTATTCACCAGTAATACTCCCCTAGTGTGCCTTGGACAGCAAACGCTAACTAAAGTCTAGGGGCAAAGAGGCACGAGACCTTGGCTGCCGCCGCCGCGTATGGCACCCTCTCACCAGTACCCTATGCACACTGTTCTTCACAGTGCTGACACACCACAGATATTGTGCCGTGCTTGTCGTGTTTCTGGGGAATATAGGCAACTACTGACCCTGACGCCGTCTCCCAGACATCAGACTATCAAGCAGGCCGGAAAGCTGGCCTTCTCAAAAAGGCGCTCGCCGAGACTGCGACCACCTCGTTGCAAAGGCTCTCTTACCGGCAATCCTCCCCTTTGCTTGATACGACCGATGGAGGAAGTTCTGTCGGTTCCTCGGAAGAAAAATGTGCACATATTGGTTTTTATAAACCTCGGCCAGGCAAAGAGGCTGCTTCGGTTTTAAGATACTGTAGTAGATTCTCTTTATGGTTATCTTGCCGTTGGTTCTTGTTCACCCGGCTATTTCACGCTTTAACTACCCTCGTTATCAATTCGCAGCGCGAGCTCAAAAGGACCCATAAATTCACAATAGTGCTGTTTTGGACCTTTCAGCTTTCTAAGCGATTCTGTCGATGGCATGCGAAAGCTTCAAGTCGCCAGAAGGGTCTTCGTTCTTTGCCGAGAAACAGGATGAATTCCGTAGATACCACGACGCAGAAAGTTGTGGTCTTGAGATTCCGCCCGCTGCACCAACATTTCCGCTAGCTAATGGCTGTCGGCCAGTTGCTTAACCAATCGCCCTGCTGCTTAGGCGGACAGCCAGCAACCCGTCATACATAACATTGCACTGATTGGGCTTCGGCCTACCCCATTGAGCGGCAGATCGATTGGCTGAGTAACAGGCCTGCCAACAGGTAAACGTTCTAGGTACCCTAGGTCCTCGGTAGTAGTTTGCATAGATGACTTACCGGGGCCTGTCTGGCACCCATACCTGTTACAACCCTGGGCCAATTTGCTAGGAACTAGGTAGGGTGTTCGGGGGCTTCAAGGACTGAAGGACACAAGGAAGGGAAATCCTCGTTCACAGACTCAAGCATTCACGTCACCACCGTCAAGACCAGGTTCCTGTAACACCACTGCGTGACTCTAGAAGGAGTAGTCAAAAGGTAAGTAGCCGTAAGAGGTTGTAGCAGTCATTTACCACGGTATACACCCCCGCAACCAGTTGGGCAACAAGTTGTCCTGCCGGCTAATAGGCCAGGCCGATATACAAACAAGATGTTGGTAAGCTGTATGTCGACGCGTTACCTAACGGGGGATGTTTGGGGGAACGGGCGGAACAGATGCCAAACTACCAAAATCACCGCCCCACTCAGCAAATCAGTCCATACTATTTCTCCCACAAAACCTTAGTAACTCCACATAACGCCTTCCCACTCCCTTCCCAAAAGAAACGGCAACAACAAAATGACGGAGCTCCAAAACCTCCCCCCGGGCTCCGTCGACATCCTCACCCTCTCCGCGCCACAGCTCTCCTCCCTCCAATCCCGCCTGTCTCAAGAACTTGAACACCTCACAACCTCGTACACGCGCCTACGCTCCGCCCAAGCCCGCTTCCGAGAGTGCATCACCAGCATCAAGACCGGCGTGGACAAGCAGGCAGATCGTACGTCCACACCCCCCTCTTTACCAACTCCTCCAACCTCTTCCACCTCTCTCCGTTCCCCCAGCATTTGTGGCCTCCACCCAACCCCTACAATATTAACTCCTTTCGCTCTATATAGGCACCGAGATCCTCGTGCCTCTAACACAATCCCTCTACGTGCCAGGCCAGCTCGCCGACACCAACTCCGTCATCGTCGATGTCGGCACGGGCTTCTACGTTGAAAAGAGCACGGCCGACGCGATCAAATTCTACAATGGGAAAGTGGACGATCTGAGTAAGAATCTCGGCGATTTGGAGAAGGTCGTGCAGGGGAAGAATGAGAATCTTAGGATTGTAGAAGAAGGTCAGTCAATACACACAACTGCTCGTCGTTGCCACAAGAGTCTACGGGGTTTTGGACATTTGCTGATACAAATGCGCGATTGCAGTGTTACGGCAGAAAGTAATGGCGGGACAGGCTTCTACGGCTTCAGCTGCAGGAAGAGAGAGAGAGCCCCGCTGATATTATTCATGGCATGAAGATGGGGAACTCCATGGCGAATGGATTGCATTCAAAGGAAGCGGATCAAAGAGAGCAGAGGCTATCTACCTATCGATAGTGCGCCATCTTAGATGGTCGTCCTCCATGCCCTCTGGTTCCTCCATGCTTCCGAAATGCAGATATTCGCACTGACTCGCGTATGCGGGAGACATGGTTGGCAAATTTTGGAAAATAGGAGAGCTGGGAGTCCCATGCTGGTAGGCGGTTGATTGGAACAGGCGAACGAAGGCCGAAAAAGTCACCAGGTCGTGACTCGGTGAAATAGTCGTGGAATGGAAATGTAATGGTCCCTTATGAATAGGGCAGGAGGATCTGAATGCTCAGGCAGCGGAGAAGCACCAAATGCGGCAGTCGGACTCCTTGTAGATCTCCGCTGCTTCAGACACCTCCAACCCCATTGGGCAAGTCAATCAACAGAGACTCAATCTGAGTGTCATCGGCCTCCGGTATCTTTCCTCCAAGGACTCGTTGGATTTGTTTGACCTCCTCCATGAATTTCTTGAGTCCTTTAGGTTTACCTTCGCTAGTTGTATCCGGAAAGAAGGTTGACAATGAAGGTTGCCATTCGACTTGTTCTCCAGGCTGAAGGGACGCATAGGCTCCGAGCAAGTTGTCCCAATTTGGATAGAAGTATGACGCAAACAATCGTGAGATAGGGGGCCCCGTTTGCGTTCCATACTGAGTCTGCTGGTATTCGTCCTTTCTGGTCAATTCGAACTTTGCGTCCGTATCTCTTACATCGTATGTGATGGTGGTTAGCTCTGTAACTAGTACCGGGTTTGGGCCCCCCGACCGATAGAAGACTCTCCGCTTCGGCTTTCCTTTGAGTTCGTCGTTCGGTGCCGGTGTGAACGTGACATTCGCCTGGAAAGAATCAAGCTGTTTACTTGTTCTGGCATTTTCGGGGAATGATGCTGAATTGATGGTCATTTGCCAGTCCAAATTCTCAAAGTCAAGCATGTTGACCTCAAGCAAGGAGCCTTCTGAACCGGATGGAAATTCCAGCCATCGATGTCCGGTGTCAAACACATCCTTCAGAGACACAGAGAACGCCTTTTCGAGCCTCAGAGTTGTTGGCTTGTTCGGCTCCGTGAAGTCAATCTGGACCGAGTAGGTTTCGGTTGGATTGAGAAACATGGGATGGCTTGCACATCTGTCCACAATGGCGTCGGTATCGGCACCAATCAGCAGGCCTTGCAACTCAAGTATTGTTCGATCATTTCCGACCATTGTACAAAAGTCATCGAATCTGTACTGCTTGCTGCCGTCCGAAGGTAATTGGTATTGCTTGAATGCGAGCTGTCCGAGGTTGACTCGCATTCGGACATGCTTCTCAGATAAGCGAAGACTCTTCAAGCACCCCTCCAGGGCCTTGCCAACATCTCTGCGATTGGATCTATTCCTGTCTCGGAGGAGGCGTTCCCAGTTTCCGTCTTCGGGCATTGAGAGGTTCATGCCTTCGAGCTCTGGTATAGCCAACATGGACTCGTTCTTTTCCAATCTGACCGAGCTGTCATACGCAGGCTTCGATGGAAGCTGCAGCAAGTTCGCTTTCGTGACTTGGTTTAGCTCAGCAATCAGCTCTTTGACCAAGTTGACGATCCGCTGAACCACTTGCAGGAGACTCCTTTCCTCGTTGGCCATAACGCGAACAAATGAAGTAGTTGAGTCATAGTCAATCGCGCACCAGAAGTTCTTCCTAAGGCCCTGGAGCTTTGAAGAGCTGATCTGCTCAAAGTCAAGCTCTTGAGAGGGCCACAATAGCCAGAACTTGGCCCAGATTAGCCACCGTAGCTCGGATTCTCAGAGAAAGTAAGCTTTACCTCGAAGTCATAGTCTGCTGAAGACTCAAGCTTGCCATGCTGCGCAATTATCTCCTCAAATTTTGCCTTTCTCTCCTCGCGATGCTCCTTTCTCGCGTCGAGCGCATTAATCCTCTCCCATTTGAGGAGATCTTTCCTTTTTTCAGCATATTCTTTGCGGATTGACCTTTCAAATTCTTCTAGACCTGCTTGAGCATAAGCAACTTGAGTATGATCGCCCCAAATCAGAGCCTGGTAACTGTTAGCAGGGCCCAATATGACGGCAGAGTGATCTAGTACCGTATTGCCGCCATCAGGTGGGGTCGCAATGAAAGTGCTAGTCTGGCGACTCAGCCGATTCAACTCATCTCTTACCCATAATCGTGTCTTATCACCATGGCTAACATCAATTAGCATGTTCCTCAACAACAAAATCGACACGTACAGGTCTGATAACAGTTGTTCCCAACCTTGAGAGAAGGTGTACTCGCCTGTTTATGTCAGCTGGGAGGGGTCGTAGAGAGACATAGCAATCTTACCTCCATGTTTTTCTCTCCGAGCGTAACTCGAGTATGCAGCATTGTCGACGGGAACACCACCGCTTTGCCCTTGTCTCGCTTGAACACCTCTCCTTCGCGATGCGATGCCAGCTATCTCAGGGCGGTACGAGGTGGGCTCGCGATCTGCAATTGGAGAATTACCTGCGCTATTATAACGACCCGGTTGGCCGGTGCTTCGTGGGGCGAGTGGATTGTTTGTACGAGTGTGCTGGCCATAAATCCCGGATGGAACAGCTTTTCGCTGGCTTCGAGATTGAGGAACGACATCGACAAAGTCCTGCTGAGTGAAGAAGGGGACCGTTGGAGCGGCAGGGAGACTTCCTTCTTCCCATTCTAGATATCGTCAGTTGGAGTAAAAAGGTTGGTGGAATCGGATATTGCAAGAGTTATCTCTTTGTGATTGTGCCAATGAGATTTTGTGCCAAAAAGAGATTAGGGAGTTCCCCTTACCGTCAGCGTTATTGGTATCTGGCCTATGGTTGATGATGTCAGTCTGGTAGTAGTCTCAAAGGCTGTTGATACGTACTGGTCCATCTTGGAGGGCGGAAAGCTCAGAATGAGTTAAGGTGAAGGATTGCTATCGTATCTTCAGGTGAAGCGAACAGATTATTTGACAAGGGCTGATCTTTTCCGCAAAGTGTCCCGTATCCGCACAGGATTCCACGAAGCTGGTTTGGCTGTAGCTGTGATTGGCGAGACTTTCCGGTGTAAGTGAAGACGTGCGAGCAAGCGGGCGGCCGGCGTGATGAAACAATCTGTTGGTCCAGGGACGCCCGAGAAGCAGACCAAAAGGGCAACAAGTGAGGTAGATTTCATGCACTCTTGATGACGACAAAACTTGCGGAGTCTGGTCTCAGTAAAGAAAGTTTGAAGAATGACACAGACGTAATGATAAAGCAGCAAGCACTTTAGCCAAAGGCAATGTGTTAGACAAAGTGAAATTAAATGCGCTCGAGGGGAAGTTGCAGTGTACAGCCGTCGGAAGGAGAGACGGCTGCTGCAGCAAGTTCTAGTGAGAAAACAGCAGCTTGCATTTAATTGCTCAAGGTCCATGCCATTGAATGGACTGCGGGCCGTCTCTGAGCATCAGCCAGCACAGTCCAGCATCTCCTCGTCCTTCAGCCCTGGTTGGGACACATTAATCAGGTAGCTTCAGGGAGAGCCTTAGTCACTGAAATTGAACCTTGGGACAACCAGCAAGCTTTTGCATTGTCTAGATGTGCTTCATCTCCCGCGAGACTGTACTTTTGATATCAGATGACATCAAATATTGCCAAGCGTCGTTATTTAGCGATTACGTAATGAGACACGCTTCAAGACGCGCCCAACGTGTAAAGTTGAACGCGTTCGATCTTCAAATTCGGGGAATAGAAAGTGGATATACAAGCCTCACTTCTAAAGATCGGACATGGCTCCAGTGCTGGAGGATGACGGAGTAACCATGCACAAGCCGAGAAACAGACAACAGCGAAAGTGGCTTACGAAAGGAGGTTTTGCTAGAGAAGATTCTGATGACGAACTTGGATACGAAGACTTACCATGGGAATGGATTTATAACAGTGACTCTAGCAAAGTTCAAGAAAAGGAAGAAGATGGAGATAAGACACCCTCTCGAAAGCGCAAGGCGAGCGCTCTCAACAATGCTTCGAGAAAATCAGTGATTGTGGGCGCCAAAATGGGCGACTTCGTTGTCAAAGTGGGCGATACAGTCCTGTTGAAATCGCCAGAGCAGGGCAAAGACTGGGCTGGTATCATTTGCGCATTCTCGGATGTTGACGATGACGATGAAGAAGAGATGTGCGCCCACATCCAGTGGTTTTGCTCACCCGAAGAGCTTTCAGGGGGCAAGAACTTCAAACCCAGATCAGATGTGCTGCCGAACGAGTCGTACATTACAGCGGACTTCAACATGAATCCGCTGACGGCTATCAATGGTAAAGCTGTGGTCATGTCAAAAGATACTTTCTACGAGAAGTATCCTGGCGGGAAGCAGCCCAAGGGTAGAGCAGCTGCAGCACGCTACGGCAAATCGATCATATGCCGTAGGGGTGTCAAACAACGAACGCTGCAGTATACCGAAGAATTCACCTGGGAAGAGAAATACAAAGGCCCAGAAGACCTCTTAGGACTACTCGACTGGATCAAAGAACAAACTAAAGGCAAACGAAAACGAGACGAGGTCGCCGAAGACACCGCGTATACTAACACAGCTGACGCTCAGGATGGGACAGTACCATCTACACCTCGCAAAAAACGAAAGACCACATCTACTGCGGTGACACCTCGCGCCTCCATCAAGACGTCCAAGTTCACGACTCCAACCCACAAACGCATCGTGATCAAAAGGCCACTGGAGATAACACCTCTCGGCACCCGCATTCTCTCCCCATCACATTACCTCTCATCTCCCTACCAGCATGCCCGTAACACCCTTCACGTCTCGAGCGTTCCACTGTCCCTTCCCTGCCGTGACGCCGAGTTTAGCACCGTCTACACTTATCTTCATTCCGCCATCACTTCCGGCACCGGGGCTTGCCTCTACATCTCAGGCACACCTGGAACCGGCAAGACAGCTACCGTCCGTGAAGTGATCGCACAACTCCACTCTGCGGTCCTCGCCTCCGAGCTTGACGACTTTAACTTCGTCGAGATCAACGGCATGAAAGTTACTGACCCACACCAATCCTACGCCCTGCTCTGGGAAGCCTTGAAAGGCGACCGAGTTTCGCCTTCACACGCTCTCTCCCTCCTCTCTCACGAGTTCTCCCATCCTTCTCCACGCCGCATTCCCTGTGTCGTCCTGATGGACGAACTCGACCAACTCGTCACGAAGAACCAGTCCGTTATGTATAATTTCTTCAACTGGCCTGCCCTCCGCCATAGCCGACTCATCGTCCTCGCCGTAGCCAATACGATGGACTTACCAGAGCGTACACTCAGCAACAAAATCAGCAGCCGCCTCGGGCTCACTCGCATTACGTTCCCTGGCTACACGCACACCCAGCTCATGACCATAATCTCCGCACGGCTAGAAGGCGTACCTGGGAACCTCGTCGATCCCGATGCGATCCAATTCGCAGCCCGGAAGGTCGCAGCCGTGAGCGGCGACGCGAGACGCGCGCTCGACATCTGCAGACGTGCAGTCGAGCTCGCAGAACAAGTCCAGACCGAGCAAGAATCCCGAGATGAAGATCAGGGTAATCCCGGCGCAGATACACCGAGCAAGAGAAACAGAAAGCAGAACGACAGCACAGCAGAGCAGACTACCAAAAAACTAGCACGCGTCACGATCTCGACAGTCAAAGCCGCCATCGCCGAAGCCACCTCCAGCCCCGTCGCCCAGTGTCTACGGAGCCTGCCACTGGCGTCGAAGCTCTTCCTCGCTGCCCTTCTCGCCCGCTCCCGCAGGACAGGCGTCTCGGACTCGACGCTCGGCGACGTGCTGGTGGAGGCTAAGCGCATCGCGGACGTCGCGGAGAATAGCTGCGTGCATGATTTCTTGCTGCTTGCGGATGGTGCGTCAGGAAAAAGCAAGGCGCATTCCACTGTACTTCCTAGAGTGCTTGCGATGGGCGCGGCCGCGATGGAGCTGGTGGATGCAGGCATCGTGGCGATGGAGGCACGGGCGAGAGGAGAGAGGGCCGGCAAAGTTAGGTTGAGGGTTGGAGAGGAGGAGGTGAAAAGTGCATTGATGGCTGATGTAGAGGTTAAGGGAATGGGCTTCAATGCTTAGCCCTTGTTATTGCTGAAGCTGAAGGCCGCAAGGATAGCAATATCGTCGGTAAAAAAAAAAAAAGGGTCGCAATTATTTGACTTAGTTGTCTATTCGACCTCTTTACAGAAGCTCTGTGTCCTCTATGAAAACTGCACATTTATCTCTTTCCCATTGGAGAGATAATAATCGCCTCCATTTTTAAAGCAACTCCATAGAATCATGCGCAAAAACGCTCACGTGGGTATCATATGTTGAATCATGAGACTTGCCCACGCCAGAGGAAACCAGCCACCAAAAGCTTTGAGTTGTTGAAAACAAAGCACCCAGTTTCCACCTGCTCGCGAGAGTCAAGTGACTTTCCAATCAGCTTCATACAATTCTGAATCAATCGCAGAGCACCGCTTTAGAACTTCAGTTCCTTTTCCTGTTCCCAAGGAAAGGCCGGTGAACTAAAATGTCCATTTTTGGCCGTGAGGGTATAGATGGGGTTGGTGAGGTTCAGCTCCTTGACGATGACGCCTGGACGCATGTCGAAGTTCTCGCGGATGATCTCTACGAGCTCATCGCTACTTCTCTCACTCGTCCCGTAGGTCTCGACGAACAGGCTGAGTGGTTCGGCCACGCCAATGGCGTATGAGAGCTGCACCAGAGCTCTTCTAGCCAGGCCGGCTTTAACCAGCGACTTGGCAATCCAGCGGGCCAGATATGCTGCACTCCGATCGACCTTGCTGTAGTCCTTCCCGGAGAAGGCTCCGCCGCCGTGTGCACCCCATCCGCCGTATGTGTCGACAATAATCTTGCGACCGGTGAGACCGGCGTCGCCTTGTGGGCCTCCAATGATAAAGAGCCCAGAAGGTTGGATGTGGTAGATGGTCCTGTCGTCAAGCAAATGTGCCGGAATGACTTTCTTGATAATCTTCTCCTTGATCTCTTTACGCAGCCGTTCCGTTGAGATGTCGTGGCTATGTTGGGCTGAAACCACCACTGTGTCCACTCGCAGGGGCTTGACAGCGCCCCCATCGTGTGCATACTCCACTGTAACTTGTGTCTTGGTATCTGGTCTCAACCAGGGGAGGGAGCCATCATTTCGAGCTTCTTTCATCGCAAGGTTAAGCTTGTGTGCCAATTGGATGGTAAGAGGGAGGAGTTCGGGTGTCTCGTCTGTAGCATATCCAAACATTATGCCCTGATCACCGGCACCGAGCCTCTCCAGCGCCTCTTCATAATGCAGACCTTGCGCAATGTCTGGCGACTGCTGCTCAATGGCCACCAAAACATCTGAGCAGTACAATCAGTTATATTGATTCGAAAACTCCCATAGTCGACTGGAACTTCTTACTGCATGTCTTGTAGTCGAAACCTTTCTCCGAGGAGTCATAGCCGATGTCTTTGATGGTGTTGCGGACGATCTTTTGGTAGTCAAGGTGTGCTTTCGTGGTGATCTCTCCAAAGACCATGATCATGCCTAAACGAAATCAGCGATGTTGCATCGCCAGGAATTGGTAGTGCCAAACCGGTCTTGGTAGCTGTCTCACAGGCGACCTGGTGAGGCAGAAGCGGTAAGCATTGAGTGCAAGAATGAGTTCAAGTCTGCGTACCTTAGAGAGCGGGTCTTCAGCCAGGCAAGCATCGAGAATGGCATCTGATCTGAAAATCTGTTAGGCATAGATCTTGAGATGGGGTTGAAAAGCATTACACTTGATCGGCGATCTTATCTGGATGGCCTTCGCCTACTGATTCGGATGTGAAAAGGAAGGTGTTGCCATTGATGCCATTGGTGCCATTAGTGCCATTGACTTGATGCATCGTGTCGGTGGAGGAAGAGGAGCTGTCTTTGAACTGTAGGAGTGCAGCCTGAGAAGCAAGTTTGGTTAGAGAGGAGAGGTGAGAATTCTAGAGAGTTTTTTGCCAGGGGGGAGGTTGTTTGGGGAAAAGTTGAGATCTAAAAATCGACAATAGGGAGGAACGAACAATAGCCTGCGATACTGGCACAAGAAGGGGTAATCTTGCCTCCTAATAGATATGGCGTTTGAATTGTGGTAGACCTCGAGGGGAATGACACAACGTTGTTGAAAAAGGTTCCGTTCTCGCTGTTGTAAAGTTTGGGCAAGAAGAAATCTGGTGAGGGCGCGGAATGGTGTCATCGAGACAACGTGCACCGCATTCTGGTTACGGCATTTTTGGTCTCCGATTCGGCGCACGTTTTTGCCTGGACACACCACCAGAGCTTCTCATCCATTGGTACAGCCAAGCGCGACCGCGTTCAAGAGGTGCCGTGTTCTACAACTCTTGTAAAATTCCTGTGCTGAAATATGTTTCTCTGCTGGTCTGCCTGACATGCACTGCTTCTTGAATACCTTCAGAGTTGCGGAGGACCTCAAGACTAATTCGCAATGTCGAAGTTCGGTGTCCTAGTCATGGGACCAGCTGGCGCTGGCAAGGTTTATTGCATCGGTCAGGTCTGTTATGCTACTATGCTAATCTGTCTAGACTACCTTTTGTACTGCCATGATCCAGCACCTCCAACATTCTCGCCGCAGTTGTTTCTACGTCAACCTTGATCCAGCAGCCGACGACTTCGCCTACGAGCCAGATCTCGACATCAAAGACCTCATCAGCCTTGAAGATGTCATGGAAGAAATGTCCCTTGGGCCTAACGGCGGCCTGATCTATTGCTTCGAATTCCTCCTTGAGAATCTCGATTTCCTTACAACTGCTATTGAACCTCTCAGCGAAGAATACCTCATCCTGTTTGACTTGCCCGGCCAAATCGAATTATACACCCACATCCCACTGTTGCCGAGACTTGTACAACATCTTGGAAGGATGGGTTCGCTGAACATCAGTCTATGTGCGACGTATCTGTTGGAGGCAACCTTTGTGATTGACAAAGCAAAATTCTTCGCAGGAACACTATCGGCTATGAGCGCAATGATCATGCTTGAGCTGCCCCACGTGAACATTTTGTCCAAGACGGACCTCGTGAAGGATCTGGTGGGTAAGAGAGAGCTGAAGCGCTTCGTTGACCCAGATCAGGCTCTTCTTGATGACGAGGATACTGGGCGTGGCTCAGCAGCGCATACTGTCGATGTGAGGAATCCGGCCGAAATAGATACATTGATGAGTGGGGGTTCTTTTAAGCAGCTGAATCGAGCGGTAGCGAAACTGATCGACGACTTCAGTATGGTGTCATTTTTGAAGTTGGATGCTCAGGACGAGGATAGTGTTGGCGATATTCTGAGTTATATCGACGACGCGATACAGTTTCATGAGGCCCAGGAGCCGAGAGAGCTGCGGGAGGTTGAAACGACAGAACCGGCCTGGGAGAACGATTGAGACATGACGAGAACAAATGTTAGACCATCAAGATAGCTGGTTGCAATCCGGCTCAGCACATGGCGCGAGTTCGGCAAGACTCAAAACGGTGACCGTCACATCAATGACAGTTACCGGCTATCAGGGCACTCCTTGCAAAGGACTCGCATACGATCGAGGACGGACCGAGGTTGGAGGAAGACGAGCGCAGGGTCGACAGGAGGCAGCGCTGAGATAGAGGTCGTAGACGCATTTCCCCAATTTGCGATACACCAAAGGCCTTCGTAAAGGCAGTTCATGTGATCTCCCTCTCCTTCACTCTTATCTGCTTGGTTGTTGAATGCTCAGGTCCATCGGCCTTTCTGACTTCTTGTATTCCCCAGTGGCGCCTGCTGCCTTCCGTATCCTCGTGCTCCAGCGGTAGCTGTCCTGCCCCTTGTGCTTCCTCTCATTTGTGCACCAGTCTCGGCCAGAAACCCCTCTAGTAGACCCCACGCCCATCCGGCATCATTCAACGTCTTTTCCCACCCATATTTACTCACGTACCAGCCTACCTGCACCGCTACTAGTATGAGACACAGCTTCAATGCTAGCATGACCCACCACATTACCACCCTGCGGACATAGTCGAGCACCTTGAAGGAGATGAATGCGATGACGACAAGTGCGAGTAGGGAGATGATGTCAGGTATTCCACTACTGTTTCGGACAGATCTCGATGAGGAAGATGTTGCGCTGGCGCTTGTGAGGAGGGTCTGAAGAGGTGAGATGATGTATGGGTCGATGTAGTCGCGTTGCAGGATGGTCAAGGTAGAGGATGAAGAGGGGGAGGACGACGGCATAAGGAAGTTGACGATCTGGTCTGCGATTGTGGAGATAGTTTCAGAAGAACGCGGTGGGGTAGTCCGCCGCAGGAATGTTTGAGCACTGTGTAAGAAGTCCATGTGGGAAAGATCAGTGATTGACGAAGGTGGTAGTTGCTATTGAATAGCTTTGATTGTGACAGAAATGTGGATTACGGTAGGTTGAACCTATACATATGGAGAGAAATCAAATTGTTGAGTGTCAAAGCCAAAGGGCGCTGAGCCCATGTTGCACAGATAAAAGAACAGGAAAGCTTTGGTCTTTGACGACTTGAAGATGCGCGGGTAGGCACATCGGGTTTATCTGAAATTTTAGCATGTCTCCGCAGATGTCCGACCAGATGGGCAATTGTTGAACCCATCCAACCAACCCACTTTTCTTTCCATGCCAATAAGTAGCTATGGTGTCGAATCAAATTTCTCCGATCATTGACTTACCATCCATCCAAGTTATCAATTGTTTTCCGAAACGTTTGTGTTCACAAAATGGCATCACTAGACTCTTTAAGATTGTCAATACTTCCCATAAGCAGGAGCCGGGATGACACTCCGGCTGCTGATATGGAGTTGCATCATATTGACCAAAATACCGTTCAGAAAAGCCTTTCAAGCCTATCATCAAGGCGCAAACACCCCGACAGCAGTGCCTGGGTTGGCGGAGAGCAATCTGGAGATGTCCCAAACGACCTGCCTCCTCCCTCCACAGCGGTCCAAGTACTTCAAAGCTGGAACCAGCCACGTTCCAACAAGTGGAAGGTCTTTGCCACCCTCTTTGGTTTCATAATATTTGGACTTAATGACTCTGTATGGATGCCATGAATGCCCGAGAAAGACGCGAACAATGTTGACCTTTCTCAGGCATATGGTGTATGGAACAGATGAACCCTCCCTAAAAGACGTTGACGATACTGATCTCTACCAGGCATTGATTCCCTATGTATGCCTTTCTATGGTCTCTTTTGTCCGGTACGGTATTTCCTACGTCTGACTGTTGTTCTATAGTTGGAGACCTACTATGATTTAACCTACACCATTGTGTCATTGATTTTCTTATCTCCATTTTTGGGCTACAGCGTCGCAGCTCTTCTCAACAACAGTGTCCATATGAACGTTGGCCAAAGAGGCATTGCCATCCTGGCTCCAGGCTGTCGCCTAGTGACTTACATTATATTCTCTCTCCACCCCCCTTATCCTGCCCTGGTTGTAGCGTTTGCAGTTACGGGTTTCGGCAACGGTATGATTTTCAATGCCTAGTTGTGGTATTTATAACTTCTGACAAACTTGAGCGAAGGTCTAGAGGACGCTGCTTGGTGTTCGTGGTTGGGGAACATGGTAAATGCGAACCGATTACAGGGCTTCTTGCATGGCTGCTATTCTCTTGGGGCTACATTAGGTCCAACAATTGCTACTTCCTTGATCGTGAAAGCAGGGCTTCCCTGGTATACCTACTACTATATGATGGTCTGGCCAAAACGAATTATCTCCAATTCAGATGAATGCTGACGTCCGCATAGACGGGCGGCGCCGCGATTGAGCTCATCACATGCACATGGGTGTTTTGGGAGAAGAATGCCGCAAGGCATCGGGCAGATAATCCACCACAATCCGACAGCGAAGGAGGCCGTACCAGAGAAGCACTGAAGAACAAAGTCACTTGGCTCTGTGCGATCTTTTTCTTTGCGTATGTAGGAGCTGAAGGTACGCAAATGTCGAAGCATTACATTACCACCTCTGTGGTCGCTGATATTCTTTTTGCGATAAGTGGCTTTGGGCGGCTGGATCGTGACGTTCATGATACGAGTCCGTACGGCATCTCACTATGCATCCGGCATAAGTGCAACAGGCTTCTGGGCCGGCATGACAGTTGGCCGTGCAGGCTTGGGTTTCGTCACTGAGCACTTTGGTGAGCGTAGATGTGTGATCATCTACCTCATCGCCGCTCTTGCCCTGGAGCTCGTCTTCTGGCTAGTTCCTCAATTCGTGGTTTCCGCTGTTGCAGTTGCATTCCTCGGCTTCTTCTTGGGGCCCTTGTTCCCTGCGGGTATCGTGATGAGCACGAAGCTACTACCTGTGCACTTGCACGTAAGTGCTATCGGGTTTGCGACAGCCTTCGGAGGTACAGGAGGGGCAGTATTCCCTTTTATTGTTGGGGCAATTGCACAGGCAAAGGGTGTGAAAGTGTTGCAACCTATTATCGTGGCATTGTTGGTCGTTCTTTTCTTGTTGTGGCTTTCACTTCCAAGGATCAAAAAAAGAGACTAGATTACCTTTGACCATTTTTCGTGGGCAGGTCAAGATACTGCGTGGACCAGAGAACTAGCCAGGATACAGGTTTGAGAGACTGCGGTGATTTTCGGAGCTTCTACTGGAACATTCCAAACCGTCGTTCAAGTTTTGCTTTGCTTCAAAGATAGGTGGGCCTGTAAGCGTGTTATAACAGTGATATTCCTTCCTTGAATGAAGCCTGCATCTGATGCTACAGTACAGAACTGAAGAAGGATGTACAGATCTGTATAATGTCAAACGAAGGACGGGGTTTCCCAAGGTATTCCATAAAGTGATAGCGAACGGGCGCTTTCCTGGCATTTCACACAAGTCGTTCTCGAACCACAAGCATGCTATCACCAGATAGTCAATGAACGTAGCCGTATCGATAATATTACCATTGTGACTCGCTTACAGCCAACGAATCAGGTGGATTGTTTGGAAAGCATATTCTTCTAGGGATAAGTCCAGCCCAAGCAGCGCTTTTGCCAAGATCTTTTCGTAACGCTACATGAATACCGCCGACCTTTTCATTCTCAACTTTCACCATCTCATGTCATCCGTTCATCAGGCTTATGCGTGTGTACCTGGAAGTTTGGCAAGGCTACGCTTAATTCGTAGCTTACGCTCATGATGTGCTCTGAGAGCCGATCTAACCTCGAATACCGAGGGCGACTTCATCTCGTCTAGTCCAAATTCGACATGACTCCGGATCGAATCATTCGTCGGAGAGGATTGTTGTGGCCTTTGGATGCTCGCACTCAACATGCACGCCGGGAGAGGTCGCTTGTAAGATGAATTCCTTGAGGGAATGTGTAGGATAAGGGAAAAGAGGCGAACATGATCCAGTCGGCCACTCAAAAGTGACGGCATAGTTTCAAGTGAAACTGGCGTACAAGCTATACACGGTGAGAGCTAAGAGCTACATGCTGCACCCACCAGGTAGAATCTGTGGGGGATCCTCTTCGGTCTCTTGTTGATGTTCTGCAAGGAGCACTTGTATTCACTTATGCAGGCCCTCGCTTTTGTCGCTGCGTTCCCTGAAACACCAGCCAAGTCGACTCAACTTTAATACTGTCAGCGTCAATAGCTACAAAATGGTGACCCACAACTTTCACCGAAATCCTGTGAAATATTTCTTTTTCGCATTCAACGGACTTGACAAGCCGTACAATTTCTTGCCAAAATAAACCTACGTCTTTCAAAACTCTTAGAAGAGTTCCTCTTTCTCTACAAGATCAATGGACTTCTGAGCTCCACCACTACACTTCTGGGGCATTTGCAAGGTCTTGGTCATGTCAGACCGAGGTAGTTTTTCCATCTGGAAGGATGACCCAGCATTGGATAGCTGGTACAATGCCGCTGTCAACCGCAAATTCAGCCTTCGCAACGATGACGGCAATCCCATGGAAGAAATATCATTCTTTGACAGTGCCGAATCCAACCAAGTCAATTATCCTAGCGGTGCAGCTAATGAGTGGTTCTATGGTGCTGCCATGGGCGACAATGCTATCAAGAAAAGTAAGTTCCACCTTTGCAAATTGTCCCCAGTCGTGTATCTGACCTAGTTCAGAGCCTGCTCATTCACCCACATTGAATGCTCTTGTATTGACGCTGCATGGCCCTGAGTCCATCAATCTCATCATAGACAAACCTCTGCCATCAGTTCCCGATTCTTCGACTCACTTTGCTCCGAAGGGCAATGTTACTCCCTACTTCGAATACATATTTGCGAATGCTGGTGGAGCAGGCCAGGCCGGACATGGCAAGCACAGCCCAGATAATGTGAGCTTCGAGGTTGATAATGATGGTGAGGTTTTGTAATTTGCATTGTGTTCGTCATGGCTAATTCTACTACAGTAATCGAGCACGAAATATCCACTGATAACGGCGCTGACCAAATCGGCGACACTCCTTCTCCTGAGCACTTCATGCCTGGAACTCCAGAGTATGACCATGACGCTTTCTCATTCCATGGCGTCGAAGATGCTGGCTTCGCCACTCACGCCTTCCTCCAGGCTGGCATCCCTATCACAAGCAAAGATATGTCACTCTTTCCACACCTCGTGGACTTCCTTTGCTGACCCGCTCCCAGACCTGGCAGACAACTACCGCGCCACAATTGCCGTCAATTCGAAGCCCAATTTCCTCATCAACGAAGCTGACGAAGCTGAAAAGGCTGCCGCGAGCGCTGGCTTCTATGGCGGGTTCACTGTTGAAGAGCCTCCAAGTCCTTATCATGCACCCGTCACAGACCAGACCTCAGGTTTTGGTGATATTCGCGACGGGGCAGAAGCATTTCCACAGCAGTGGCAAGATAATGAAAGACGTCCTAGGGCTTGCACCCTAGCAGAAGCTGATGCCATGGTCGAGGATCATCCAATGGATGCTACCAGCATTTCGACCAGGCCTATACTCATGCCAATACCCAGAAAGACAGCCGCTGTCAGAAGCCAGCATAATCGTGTGTACTCTCCAATGGTAATCGGCCATACCAGTGAAGACAGTTCAGAGATGGAGTCAAATACCTCGGGTCGGAACAATTCCTCCTCTCACCGCCATGGCATTGACGACCATGAAGGGAAGAAACGGAAGGTTCATGACCAGTCATTCTTCGATACAAATAGCAGTGGTATGCTTCTTTGTCGCGCGATATGACACCTTTCTCTAATGATTTCCAGATGGCGAAGAGGTCCAATATCTCTACACTAAGAAGGCCCGTCTCATTTCCAATGACAGCAAGGACGCTGAACTGAAGAGTGCCCGCCGCCCATCAACATATAGTCCCGTCACCATCTCTAACCAAGATCTAGAGCACATGAGCACCAAGTCAGAAACTGCCAGCGCTATCTCGGCCCAAATTCAGCCAGCTCCAGTGGGCTATCCTGGCCAGTTCCCCGGCATGATGATTCTAGGACAAGCTATGCGAGGTTAGTGAAACGCTGTTCTGTTTCCCATTCAGCACTTACCCTCAAACAGATCATGGTGGATCTGGCACGTCTCCAGCCGACAAACAGATCATGACGACAGGCGACTGCCTGCACCCTAACTACCTCTTCACTCATTTGAACTTTCACCCCTGCCTGCATGAAGACAAGCTGGACTATCGAACGCGTATTGCTAGGCCTGGGACTCACATTGCTTGGAGCATCGACTATGCCGATGAGCTCACCGATATGGCCACCGATGCACCACGCACTGCTGCTGAAGAAGTGCTCCGGCGCGAGGCATACCGTGAATGTAGTTTGGCTCGTCTTGAGGGTGTCTCTGTCGGTCAGTATCGCTACTACGAAGGACATCTCAACATTGAAGAATACAAGGAAGCTGGCATGTGCATCTGCTGGGAAGCTTGCGAGTGCAGCAAGATGTGCACGAGATTTGGGGACATCCTCTGCCCGTGCTCGAAGTACATTGAGATTCACAAGCAATAGATGCAGGCACTGGTCTTATGGATGAGGAATGGTTGACGATCTCATGGTGGATTGAGGAAGCGACCTTGGTGCCCTCAAGGCAGTCAGATAGTTTACGTTCTGTAAGAAAATTGGAACATGGGAAAAATAATGGTCTTAGATAGTATCTCAGCACATCCGTAAATACATCCCTGACTCTAGTCAGATCCAAACCCAAATCACTTTACATGCCCGCGCTTACAAACGATCTCTGTACACCCCCTAACCATCTCATCACTCAAAGCCGACGAGTTCTCCGTAGAACCTCATTAAAAATCTAACCTCGCTCCAATTCCCTATATCCTCCTAACAAAGTTACACGGCTTCCAGTCCATCGTGTACAAGCTGCGAAAGCCGTGCTGCTGCTGCGCCATCGACCAGTCGTAGTAGGTGCGCGTTGTTACTTCGGGGTCTTTCGAGTCCCTTCGCTGAAAGTGGCATTTGCCAGAGAGGTCGAAGCCTTGGCCATCCATTGTGTAAGCGGCACGGCTGAAAGGCGTAGCAGACGACACGGCCTTCTTGGAGGAGGAACGCTTTGGCGTAGAGCACCGGTAGGGTAAGTCGTAGCCGCAGTGGTCGACAGTGTAGATGGCGCGGAAGGGTTTTTGGGAGCTTAAGGAGCTTGTGGAGGATGAGGACGAGGAGGCGGTGGTGGTAGTGGTGGTTTCGTTGATGGGGGTGGAGGCGGCAGAGCGGAGTTTGCGGAGGAAGGCTTTGGTGCGTCCTTCAGACATTTCTGGAGATTGAACTGGTACAAGAGGATGAGGTTGGAGTTAAAGTCGTTCTAGCTATATTCTTGTGAGGTGATTGTGTTGTGGCAAAGTGGTGGGCTGGTTGATGTGACAGTCTGATAAGTATATGCTAGTTGAGAGAAGCTTTACGCAGGATGGCTTTGCTGGGGTGGGTGTAAGTTGGATCGGGGACGGAGGGGATGGATTAGAAAGGCCACGCTTCTTATGCTGAAGTAGCCCAGGGCATCTTGTTAACATATAGTCCTGGGCAAGTTGACGCGATACTGTGAAACGGCTGAATGGGTACCTACTTTCGACCTGCATGAGCGCGGGGGATAGCGAGGGAGGAACCGCTTGGGCGTTTCATGACTGCGTTGTCTGTGCACCATTCGTGTGGCCATTTCCAGGTCGATTGCAGGATAGCGGACGCGTTTGTGTCAAACTCCTTATGTACACCAGCCATAATCAATCTTGCTCCAGCCACTCATCAACCACGCAGAAAGCCACAAGGGACATATCCTTTGCTCCTTTGAGACTTGACATAGCCATTGGGATGGCTCACATGCTGCTGCAATTGCAAAAGGTTTCCTGTTTTGACAATTACGAACCTCACACGCGCCAGGGGGACGCAACTGGACCGGGTAGACGTTCAGACAACGTTGCCCTGTCAAACGTCAATGGAATCTGCCGGAAGAGAATCAATCATTTCCCACGAGCGCCATGGGTATGTGCTCCTAACGGCATGCGGTCGGCATCTCTAGGTACTCATCCTGTGAACTGTCTCAAGAGGGTAGCCTCGGTTGGGCCGCGGCTGGGCCTCGGTTGGTCCTCGGCGAGGACAGTGCGTAAGGCAGTACGTGAATTGAGCATCATGAAAGCCACTTTGTTGATCATTAAGCGGATGAAGGACCAGATGATATAGTCAGCGCATTTTTTGAAATATCCAACTTTCCCATAGCAAGCCTATGATGTGTCTTGATGGATGTGTCTAACAGGTTTGACAGCAGAGGTCATCCCAAACAGGACATCGCGTGGGGGAGCTTACGTAGGATTTTGACATGGTTGTACGTGAAAAGGGGCCGAGCGGGCAATGCCAAGGACCTTTTGCAATTACACTGCGGCTGCCATTGCAAGGATCGAAGCTCTTTTGGGTTGGCTCTTGACGACTTCATATGACTTTGATACTGCTTCGACCGGCATTCAAGAACCGAAAGCCTCAGAACGAAAGCCGCAAATAGAAAAAGAGGCGACCTATGCAAGCGCCTTGACTAAGGCCGTTTACGTCCTCTATGGGCTGTTAGAGACCAACCCTCCCTCCCCCCAAAAGGACTTCCTTCATTCAGTGGATGACAGGTGTCGGCCGCAAGCGTGTGGATAAAAGCTTGTCTCCTCAAAAGTGTCGAAACCTGGGGCTTGAGCTTGGACCAACACAGCTCGCCGCTTAGGCAACAGCACGTGAGCTACAGGGATATTGTCTGGTTGTTGTTGTCCGACCTAGTTGGCGGTGCAAGCTGAGCCACTCATCTTACCGAACATCTCTTTTCAGAATGTCTCATCAGAATGTCACGATCGGCTTCGAGGAGCGCATTGACTGTGCAAAAAAGGTCAGATGACAGGTCAGAACGAAGGCCGAGAGGAGCAGCAACCCCCTGGCCGCAAACAAGTTGAAACGTAGCGAGAAGGCCCAAGCGGCATCCCTCGTAGTCTTCAACGTGATCGGTCCATCATCGCCCATGTCTCGACAACAACATACCAATGTCGCGTTGTGCAGACAGCTCGATACTGGACAATGCCGTCATGCTCTTTGGAAGGTGAGGTCTCGTTTATGAAAGGATAGCCTTCGGCCTTGGTCTGGGGCTATTGCGACCCAACCGGAGCTCACGGCACCTTCAGCTCATCTGAGAACAAAACGAGTGGACGGACCTGCGCACGGTCGGAACTTAAGCGCCGGTGGCTGAGCATTGTACCGTATACTGAGGCCTAGTAAATATGGTCGCCGTCTTCGCGGCCAAGCGTAAGGCGTCAACCGACTGCGTCACCGTAAATGCAATTAGAATGATCACAGCTTTTGCTGCCCTACATTGGCTTAGTAGATCTGCTCATAGATAGCGCTATTGGTTTGGTTGATCGCAGAAGTCTGTCAATTGTGTGTATTCATTGCTCGGAATACATAGGTGAGCTTGAAGTAATGAAGGCTTACTGAGGACGTCTTCCGCATAGTTGAGAGTCCAGCACGTACCCTATTCTGGTGCCCAAACATGGTCAACTCATTTAAATCAGAAGGCAAAGGCCATGTAGTCGGCAAGCCTACCAGGCCGCAAGGCAGGACACGCAGAGGCCTAGGCAGCGTTTGCCTACATTCTCAGAAGCCACTAAGAGAATGAAAGAGTCACGCGAAGATGGTGCACCTGATCCCCACGCCGCCGACCTTGTTTAAAGCCCTGAGTCTCACAAGTGTAGCCTCTCTTTCCTACCCATAAGGATGCACTCTCAGGCTTTATCCCAGTGCCGTTTCCTGTAGCCAAAGCATCTCTAATACGGTGAGTACATCGTTCTTCGATGTGAACCAACAAGACTATAACCTGGAGCACAGAAAAAGGAAACAGATCCATAAACGAAATGGCACACTCGAACCCTCTCTTGCCAGGTAATGACCAGAATGGGAATATTGGGTCCGCTGTGAGTGGTTATGGAGACACTCGTCCTAGACATTCTAGCCGGCATGTGCTAACAACCATTCTCAGAACAGCTTTGGATCGCCTATTGTCGATACGAGTGCAGGAGTCTCGACCATGCTGGACATTTTAGTTGGATCCAGTTCTCCAATTCGACCCACGATCTTCATTGACCTTGAAGGTGTCAACCTTGGACGTGAGGGCGACCTTTGCCTCCTGGCTATTCATCATACAATCTCCAAGCGCAGTTTCGTGGTCGATGTCCATTGTCTTGGAGGGTCAGCGTTCAGCACACCTGCTTCAGATGGCACGACCACTCTCAAGACGATACTTGAATCACCGACCATTGCAAAAGGCATATTCGATGTCCGCAATGATTCAGCAGCTCTTTATCATGGCTTCGGGATTAGATTGCAATGTATGCACGACATACAACTCCTGGAAATTGTGGCTCGACCTCAAATATGGGCAAACTCACGGAGATTTCGTAGTGGCCTCGACAAAGTTGTCCGCAGCCATTCAAACATGACTGCTGCAGAGATGGCTGACTGGACTGCAACGAAAATCTCGGGCGTCAGGCTTTTCGCGCCGGAGAAAGGCGGGGATTATGACGTCTTCAAGCAGCGACCGCTGAGCCCGTTGCTAATTCCCTACTCGATCAATGATGTGGTTTGTCTGCCTCAGTTGTTCGAGAAGTTCACCAACAATCTATCAAAACATGCGAAGAGAGACGTGGAATCTAAAACGGAGCAGGCGATCTTGGAGACCTTGTCATCGCAGTACCAAGGGAAGGGACGCGACAGGACTTTTAGTCCGTGGGCTTGAAGCAAGGGAGCATTACACTACATCCAGAGCGACATATGCGAAGAATTGTGAAGCAGTGGGAAGATAGAAGCAGAGTACCCCATCTTGATGTATGAGGGAGACCGGAGAGTGGATACGAGAAGTGGAAGAAGAAATCAGTGTCTGCCAAATCATGTGCCCGCAGGATAGCTCAAAGTAGATGAGAATAAAGTCGAGTCATTCACTTTTCTAGTCGAATTTCTTCTGACGAAAATGCAAAAGGTCCCTACCAAGCCCTCACTCCTCGAGGGGATGAATGGTTGGTTGAAACCGGGGACACGAACCCCAGTTTTCCGATTCGGTGTCGCCTCATGGCGGAGATTGGTGTTTGGTGAATTTGGCAGTCCGCTACCGCTAGAGAAAGCAAGTCGTTAGAACTGGACTTTGTAACAGCTCAACACGCAAATAATCTCATCTCTCTTTGCCAAGATTGCATGTGCATTTGGAGAGGATCGTCGGCAGTCAAGCACCTTGTTTCTGCTGGGAGATCTAGGAAACGGCCGCATGCCTAGGTTAAGTAGAGGACATGGACGAGCGGGATTGTCAAGAGGACCGAGTGGATGATGCTCAATTCCACAATCGCCTGCCGAGGCAGTAATAGCGCTTCCTAATATCTAGCAGAAAGCTTTAATTCGAATAAATTTTTAACAGGCTATAATGAGTCTGTTGGAAAGGTTGATATTACCGAGCAGCTGGGTATGTGCCTCGCACGAAATTCGAATAGTACACCAGATTTCTGCCCTCAGCCCATACTGATTGAGCTTCCGCTAAACATACCGCGACAACGGGGCACCAGTGATGACCAGGTAGCTAGAGAGTCGATGCAGTCGATCCGGTCTCTGTAGGGAGGTGCCAATCAACGCGTGCGGTCCACTTCCACCCGCACAGTCGTCCGTAGAACGCCTTTCAACTCTAGTCGTCTCTCTCAAGAAACCCAGGGTCATTCTCAATCCTTCTTTCAAACTTCGTCCACCAATCCTGGAAACTCTTCAGTGGCACAACCTCCTGACCCTCGATCCCACCAGCAAAGCTTGCGAGGAAGTTGAAAGCATTCTTGATGATGCGCTGCGCTAGCAACTTGGTAGATGGAGGTTGCCGTATCATTGCATTGGACGTTGACGGCTCTGTTCTTAACGAAGCCAACTGTGACTGAATGCTTGCCGTGGACTCGACTGAGATGCCGACATTGATATCGCCAGTTGCGCTCTGACCACTGACCGGGCTGCTTACATCTGCCGTCATGTCCACTTCGCCATTTGCAGCTCCTGTTGAGCTGGGGAGGTTGACTTTGAAGATAGCAGATTGTTTCTCATTGCCAATCGCACCGAGGAGCCTGAACCCGGGCTGTCCTGGGAGTTGGATGAAGACGGCTGCAGCCGCGTCAGGAGGCAGTACATTACCAGGGAGCATGAAAACCACAAGATGTGAGAAATGAGGATTTGAGGGGAACGTGAACGCGAATTGATTTGGCGAGATCGTCGCAAGATTGGTGAGGCAAGGTCTGCCCGGGAGAATTAAGCTGAACATGACTAACTGGGTGATCTCAGACAGGAGTTTTATTCCGCAGCAAAAGGTTCGTGGACTGTAGCCATGTTAGATGATACCTGCCCCAGGGCAAGCCAAAGGCGGACATGAGCAGTGGATGATGCGAGACAATTTCTGTGACCTAGCCGTGTCCAGCCCTATGGTGAAGGAGATCCCCGAGCACTCACCCCCACAATTTCACAAGATTGCGAAGTCTGCAATTGTGACTCCCAGAAGCCCGCGAACGGCTGAATCAGGGATTCAATAACGCATCCACCTGTGGAACCCCGCTTTCAATCTTGCCTGGTCTTGATATGGTGCGCAAGTCCAATCTCGAGCTTGTGCTCGAATGTGACAAGTCCGAACTTCCCCCCCACCTTCGGCGCTAGCACACAACCTCTAACAGTCGTGTAGCTTCCCATACTACCATGATGGACCAGACCTATATCAAAGACGCATTTCAGAAGACTACTATCGGTTCTACGTGCGCGATTGCAATGCGGCCCTCGGCTACATTCCGACAGCGATTGTCGACCGTATGCCGTGGACAAAGGAGTGGTTGGTAGATAAAGAGCGAAAGCGGGTCACGTTTATGTTCGAGCAGAAAACAGACTCGAAAGTGAAGGATTGCAGTATGTCAATGGCGGAATTCCTGCAGAGCGTCCGAGATCAAAAATCTTTCCGGGTATTGGAAGGCTGGAGAGGCGAGCTCTACCCGATATATGGACCTGGTCGAGAGCTGTTACTGAATATGGAACGCTCTGCCACACCACTGTTCGGTGTGATTACGTACGGAGTGCACATGACGGCGTTCGTGCAGGAAGGGAAGGATATGAAGATATGGGTACCGAGAAGAGCAGAGACGAAACAGACGTATCCGGGCATGATGGACAATACAGTTGCAGGAGGACTGGATACTGGGGAGCAACCTTTCAATTGTCTGATCAGAGAAGCTCAGGAAGAGGCTTCGTTACCTGAAACCGTGGTCCGTTCAGCGATACCTTGCGGCACACTGACATACTTCCAACTTCGAGACGCCCGAGCGGGCGGCGAAACTGGCTTGTGCCAGCCTGAATGCCAGTATCTGTACGATCTGAAGCTGCCTCCTGAAACCAATCTTACGCCGGGAGATGACGAGGCAGTGGACTTCCGGCTTCTAAGCGTAGAGGAGGTGCAAAAGGCGTTGGCGGCAGGGATGTTCAAGCCGAATTGCGCTGTGGTGCTGCTAGAGTTCTTTGTTCGCCACGGCATACTGACGAGCGAAAACGAGCCTGATTATATCGAGATAGTCGCAAGACTCCATAGGAGGCTGGAATTCCCGACAGCGTGAGATCCTGCAGAATCATTTGACGCCAACGCTGAATCCGACTTGCCCGACGTTCCTCAGCATTAGGAGACGAAACTTCTGCTCACAGATCCCCGAATACAATTTGATGCGTTCTGTCTGCAATAATACCAACAGAGATCTTCTCAGTAGACAAAGTTGCTCAATACTCCGACGCAGTTCACATGGCCGCTCTTGGACATTATGAAGCTGCGTTCTTGTAGTCCTGTTTCTCATCTCTTCACCAGTAGGTAAACGTGGTCTATTTTGAGAGCGTTGAGCTGCTGATAGGGTCCGTCAATATACAGGAGAAGGCCGCCGAACGAGATGAAAACGTGGCTATGCACACATCAGTCCATGTAATCTCAACACCGCTTTTGCTGACCCCTACATGTTGTCACCATGCCCTTCCTCAAATCTATAGATCTTGCCATGGCATACGTAGTCATACTCGTTCGCTAGTGTCTGCTCGCCCATTCCGACTTCTCTCCAGCCCTTGGTATCGTCCTTGCTTCCATCGAGATTCAACGTGAGGGCCAAAGCTAGCTTAATGCGTTCTGTTTCGGCAAGAGGGAATAGTTCTGTATTGACATCAAGCATGAGAAAGGTCGCGTTGTCTTCGCTATGAGCGCTGATTCGTGAGACTCGATCATACTTCTGGTTGTTGATGGCTTCGATCACGAAGGTATTCTCAAAAAGGAGTGCTTCTGACATTCTGGCAGTTTTAGGAAGTCCGCACCGCGTGAATTTTTTTTGTAGACCTGGTAAGGTTGAGTGGGCGCAGAAAGGTGCCTTGATAGAAAGACCTAGGAATTTTGATGGCCTAGACTTTTGACATGCGGGGGAAAAATCACGCCCGCACGGAAGATTAAATTCAGATGCGAGACTCGTTTTGATTCGAATCACAGCAACCAATGTCGTTCCGGAAGCGCAATGTAGGCCTGTCTTCGGGTGTGTCTCGCGACCCAGGTGCAGTATCCATTCCAGCTGCAAGTGTCATTATCCATTCCTTGCCTGGTATCCGCCCTTCACCTCTTGATGGACGCGCAACAACCTCTACAGGCACTCCTTCACTTGATAGCTTACTTGCCGGCCATGCTGGGCTACCGATGGGCACTTCGATGCTGATTGAAGAGAATGGTACAACAGACTACGCTGGAGCTCTCCTGCGCTACTATACTGCAGAGGGACTTGTTCAAGGTCATCGCGTCCATATTCTGGGGGTGCCAGAACCATGGGGCAGGGACTTACCGGGTCTGATCGATGGCAAGGAAAAAGAAAAGCCGGCCAGCAATGTGACAGAAAAAATGAAAATTGCTTGGAGGTACGAGAGACTGGGCCAGCCTGGAATAGGAGCAAATTCAAGAGGTGGGCGTTCAATCCCCTGTAATAGCATAGGACTAGATCAATACAGAACATCTGCTGAAAGTGCGTCTGTTTGACAGAACTGAATGGCTGATTCCACCCTCACAGAACAAGCAAGCGAACAAGACATGAAAGGTGATCACGAAGTGCCCTCTGTATTTTGCCATACTTTTGATCTGACAAAGCGGCTCATCCACCCACCGGACTCATTCATGACCTTCTTGAAGGTCGACACTACAAAGCCTGACAAGTCACCATACACCTTGGCTCTTACACAGCTCGCATCTATCCTGGCCTCTTCTCCCGGGAATTCAGTCCATCGATTGGTAATACCGTCATTGCTCTCTCCAGCACTCTACCCTCCTCACGCAAGCTCCCCAGAACATGTACTGCAGTTCCTCCACAACTTGCGTGCCTTAATATCGAAATACTCTAGCCGTCTGACCGCGATGTTGACACTCCCGCTGTCGCTGTATCCTCGTTCTATTGGCCTGGTCCGGTGGATGGAACTTCTTAGCGATGGTGTGGTCGAGCTATCTCCCTTTCCTCACTCCTACCAGCCAGATGCGCCAAGTACGACGTCTGGGACAGGGACAGCGACATCTCAAGATGATCCTCCTCAGGGTTTGCTGAAGTTCCATCGCTTGCCCATCCTTCACGAGCGAGGCGTTGGGACAACCACGGTCGGCGAAGACTGGGCATTCACTCTGAGCCGGCGAAAATTCACAATCAAGCCCTTTAGTCTGCCGCCGGTCGAGGGCGATACCGAGGCGCAGCAAGCGGCCGGTCCGAAACAGAAAGGCAAGAAAGCTGAGCTAGACTTTTGACGGAACAGAAATGCGGACAACATCCCTCAAAGCTCCTCGTGGTCTCGATCCATGGAGCTGTTGAACATCGTCTCCATCTCGATATGCTCAGATCCTGCTGGACCAGTATTGGTCATGGTTCGAAAATAGGTCTGATCATAGGTACCATGGCGCGGGTTGACCGAGAACCCCGAAACGCGTGCACGGAACCTTTCACCGAGACATGAGGAAAGAGCGAGGAAGACTGAGTCTTGTTAGCAATTTTAATGACAACCTCTGAAAATGCATACCCAGAAAGCAGAGGAAGGGGAAAAGCAATATCAAGGCCAGAATTGCTAGTACTTCCATCTTGCTGATCGATGTCGTACCGTTTAAGTTCTTCCGGTCTCGCTAGATTAGTTGCTCCTACTCAGTAGATTATTGGCATGCGCGATTGCCGGTTGTATTGCTACTAGTAGCTATACCTATAGCCCATATGGATCCCAATGCAATTGCTTGATCCAATGTATAGGAATTGGTCTTTGCAGTGCTTCCCGCAGCTATTCTATGCCACCGGATATATGACATCATAAGAGGGTGCTGAGTAGCATGCGGGGCCCTGAATTGTTCCGGGATATGTCAACCTCATTCTCTTCCATTGGTTCGTCTGTTTCTTAACCTTCTCGAGTTCGTTATTCCTACCATTTCCAAAAGCCTGGAGGCTCTGGCGAGTCTGCTTCATGTACATCATACAAAAATGAGAAGCAGAGAGTCAAGCATGACCTCAGCCCAGAAATGACGATCTGGCATGAACAGGGTAAGTCTCCTCCCTCAGTTCTTCCCCTGAGTCGACTTCATTATTCCGTGTTATGAGCCATGGGTTTAATGGCACTTATTGAGAGCTCAGAATCGCATACATACCACGTCACCTCTCAGTGTACTTTCACATGTCTCCTCTACCTGTTTGTTTTTAGGACTTGTATTTGATGATTTTCATTTCATTTCATTACTTCCTTCCCTTTTACCGGCAAAAAATCCCATTGACCAGTGATTAGACCTAACACATCCATTTCCCTTATTGCCACTCTCCCACACAGTCCTCAACACTTCCCAGCCTCAACCGCGGAACCGAGGCCGCAGAATCCGACCACGACGTCAACTGTCCCGCCATATCCAACTGGGAAGCGATCGCCGAAACGCGCACTGGCCAAACAGACGTACTACCACTACAACGAAGGGGGCCGACTCGAGTGTCCTTGCTTTCTCCTTGTGGTGTTACATTTGTAAGACTGAGAGTTCCTGGATGTCTAGCGTTCCTTGAGCAGTTCCCAGAGGTCTTCGAAGAGCTAAACATCGGCCACAAATTCACCGTCTTGAACCCAGCAACCGATTCCTATGAGCTCCTCCTCGAGCCAGCCTAGCCTTGGCCTTTGCGCCAATGTCAGACGCGGTTTTGCTTGGTTGGTATAGACACCATCTTGCACAGTTGCGTCTATTACTTCATCCTCATACGCACAATGGTGAGCCGGACGTCGCACCCGGGCACAGATTCGTTCTAGCTCGATGGCACTAATATTGTGCTCACGCCTCATTCCTTGCGGAGCATATGTATACGACTCTGGCAACGACAACCAGGCTTGGATCCGGCTTTGGGAATTCTCGACCTCTGGAGCAAGGTGTGTGGTGCCCTTCAGTTCTATTGGATAGGATAGGTTGACATGGGTTGAAGGTGGCGGATCCGATGGGTTGAAGAGAGAGCAGGGTTTGGGGCTCGTTGGGTATGAAGGTGAGCGATGGGCAGCGTCTCGGTGGGGTTTCACGCTCGTGTGCCCATCGCGGTGGTTAGTAGCCACTTCTGAAGCTGCGGTGTTGGGTCCGGGAGGTGCTTCGAATGCTTGGATGGCGGAGCCGCATGCAGTGAAGAACTTGTGGCGGTTTCCGAACTTGTCATCGTCTGTGGTGGCCACGCGTGACATATTTTGCGAGGGATATGCTGTTAGCACTGTGACTGGTAGGCTGCGCAGTTGAAGTTAGATTAGGTAGACAAACTTGACAAGAAGGTGGTATGCTTCTGTTGAGGCTTGCGAAATCGGATGCAATTTCCTGCATTGACTCTGGTGTTTTTATGCCTTGATTGAGGTGGCCTATCGGTGAGTGGCCCATCGGACGACTATCACATGAGTTCGAGGCGTTGTTCATGAGCGACGGTTCACGTAAAAGGGTGGCCTACAGAGTGGCCCATCGTTCGAGGTGGATGAACATTGATTGGATTTATGGTGCCTTGCCTTGTATCGTCGAACAAAGCTTTTGGGATATTACATTGGCTATCGGAATTCGAGTGATCATCTATCGTGGGTCAAGAATCAAAGAGCAGATTTAGGACTCTGTAAAACGACAGAAAAAGAAGAGTTGGAGTATATCTCCTGTCAAGAAAGCGGATTTACTCCTCTGGGCTTCGCTTCTTTTCCTGGGCATATACTTCAAAGCAATTCGCATCCTGATGTGACGGTGCGGCGACGAACATAATTACTTGCATTCATCTGCCTGATTCATAGCGAAGTGCCCAAAAATTCAGCTAATGCATTTATTGGTGATGAGCTGCTAATCTGTAAAGACTGAAGCGCCCCGTCAGACCTACTATTCGGCTTTTGAAGCCGACCTTCAACGGCCATTTTGTGACAAGGCGCTACTATGGGTTTCCATTGAACGTAACTTTGAAGGAAAAGCACGCAACAGCTCGGCACGCACAGTTCTTGCGCCGGACGCCTGCAGCTCACCACCGAAATTCCCGAGACCCAGAAAATGACAAGTCTATTAGTAATTGACAAGGGAGACTTTAAAGGAGAAGTTGACGACTTGGGCTCTAGCAGGACTCTTCTCTCCCGTGGCGGTCATCGCACGACCGAATACGATGGATCCCGATTGACATTTGTGAATCAACCGGCTGTTGGCCAGGTGGTTTGCTACGTCGTAAAACTATAAGGCCTTAGACACGTATGGGGTATCTTTGCGAACTCAAAGTGCCAAAATCGATGACGGTCGAAGAGGTTGAGTAAAAATCCTGCCAAGATGGGGAGTCAACAGAGGAGTATTTAGGATAGGAGCCATATGTGTCGCACCGACACTCGTAATTCCAGGCCACACATTCCAAATGCCGACTTCGTCAAGTTCGTATGAATTTGCATGCAAAGACAGTCGCGAGTAAGTTTGCAGGCCAGGTTCCAGACCAGAACTGAAAGACAGTGGGGAGAGAAGATCCTTCTGCCGCTTGAGAACAGCGTTGTGACATGACGAGGAGGGGAGATCCCTCAGTAATTCAATAAAGGCGGTATCGAGACGTCGAAGCCGATTCCGAGCGATAAGAGAGCGTCGATCAATACGAAGAGCGAGTTGAGCCGGAACAGCAAGTTGAGATTCCCAAAAAGTCGACCCCTTAAAACAGAAACCCGAGATAGGAGAGGATAGTCAACCATTGTGTAGTTTGAGATGCCGGGTGAGAACATCTCGCCTCGCAAACCCCCTTTTGGATTTTTCGGCTGAGAATTCGCAGCTCGCGATCGGGCACGGGAAGGCCTTCCTGCGAAGATGGACGCTATTCTTGTGTCGATCGAGATCCCGCCTCCAGGCAAAAGCCTTTCTACATCCATTAACTTCGCACCGTTCTGGTCGCTCGTGGAGCCGGAGGTGACTCCTTTTCTCTGTCAGTGAGATAGGAAAGGATAGAGTGCTCAGCTTACTTGAAGATGTATTGTTTTTGGAATGATTTCTGGCAGAATTGACAAGAGAACTTTGTGAGTGCTGTGGCAATCTTGCTTGAGGGGCTGCCTTTATCAGGCTCGGTACTTGAAGGCGATGCGCGATTAGCGTAGGACGAACTTCCGCTTGTGGCAGAGGAGCCTTGTGTTGAAGACGACTCTCCGCGAGCGGACGCTGGTACTCGTGTCACAGCTGCGCTGTTCACATTTTCAGCGACAGTATTGGTTGGTATATCGAGATCCGGCACAGTTGAGTTAGGGTCGATCCAGGGGAAGGCGTCGTCCCAGTCGGACCAGGAAAATGGTGTTTGATTAGGGGTGTTATTCTGGAATTGGGTGGGTTCTGGTATGTACTGCGGTTCATGAGTTTCTAGTTGCTCGGCTAGATATTCAGCATAGTTGATTGGCGGAAGATCCGGAAATTGCTCCTCCGTTAACGCATTCTTAGAAGTCAAACAATCATAGTAATTGATGTTTTTGTGGGCGGAGACTTGACGTGTCCCCGCTCACGAGGGTGAAGGTGGAATGAGAAGTAGGTGCCTTTCTGGCAAGGCCAAAAGCAGAATGGTACTTTGAGAATCCTGATAGTTGATGAAGGATGATGATTGTTGAAAGCTTCGGCGGACGCGATGCTTACAGGCCTACCCCCAACAGCCTTGTGCTATTGGAGGTGGCTGAAAGAAAAGGTAAGGAGATTGCTGACGATGAGACCGGCAATCAACTCCCGACCTGCCCCACGGACACCGAACACCTAATCACAGATTCATGAATGGACTAGAAATTTGGGGGGAAGTACGGGATTGAAATAGTCAGTGCCTCAGTTGGAAAGCGATGGGCCACTGCCAAGATTACTACTTCAGTCATCCCTGTCCAGCGGGCCACTTTCGTGACCAATAGAGTCCCGTGGCCCTCCATTCTTATAAAGAGAGTCAAGCAAGGCGCAGAGACAATCAATGACGACGGAATATGTTCTAAGAATCTGCACGAATGGGGGAAGGCGCTTCAGCTGAAAGGACAACACAAGGTTGTGAGTCGCTTTGCCCAAAAATTGTAGAGTGAAAGTCGCATTTGAAAGCTTGGCCGCTAACCACATTACGTAGGGGGAAGCTAAGCCGAGCAAAGACAACGTTTTCCGCAAAAGCTCTTGCCCAACGGCATTGCCTGAATGTTAGTCGATATTTGTTGTATGACAGAAAGCATCCTTGTACAATAGAAAGCGCCCCTCACGTTTGTTCGGCAAAATAGCAAAACATTGACTGGCGGATGGCTTGGGAAGATCCGACCATGGTCTCGCCGACCACACGGCAACCCCAGACTTTCCTGCAGACCCCTCTGTGGAGACACAGTGATTCCATAGATGGATGGATGGATGAGGTTGATATGAACAGATTTGGGCCTCATTTATGGCCCTAGGTGAGGTAGCACATCCCCAGCTGAGTACAACATGCCCTCCGAAACCAACGGCACCAAATCACACTCGGAATCCGACAAGGCAATTCCTTTCCAAGGAAAGCAGCTTTATGGCATGCCCTCGGACCTTGTGATTCCTAAGGTAGTGAACATTGACGACACCGACGAGCGCCTTTGGGTCAGAAACCTACCTGGATCCTCGTTCTTCCTGGCAATACAGCTGACCAATCTCAGGTTCCTCAAAGCCCCCTGCGTCACCTTCCGACCTCTCCTCTTCAACACCTCGCAAGGCTGCTTCGTGAACATCCTGCGCGTCAAGCGTTCTGGCCTCTTGAGTCGCCATCAACACACGGGCCCCGTCAGCGCATTCACAATCAGAGGCCGCTGGCACTACCTCGAGCATGACTGGTGGGCTGAAGAGGGAGGATATTCATTCAAGCTTCCCGGTGAGATGCATATACTAGAAGCGCCAGACGCCTGCGACGAAATAACGACGCTTTCCCACGTTACGGGAGCATGCGTGTATGTAGATCCGTATGGCAAGGCAGAAAAGGTGGAAGACGATACCATTCGGTACCTTCAAAGCATCTCCGACAACTGTGACCAAGCAGTGGATGGTCGGAACCTGTAGGTCTACGAAAGGAGGATTGGAGTGCGAGTGTTGACACCATTGCCCCATGCTGCGTCATTGTCCATGAACCAGATATCTCCATTGATAGGGTCGAAGGCCAAATCATCAACCCCGTTGAAATATATCAACCAAAGTAATTGTTCAACAAACCTTCAGACTTTCCAGACGTAGCATTGCTCAAAGATGCATTGTCATCTCATACCACCGCCATTTCCTCGCTGCTGCGAGTAACATGCTATACAGCTCACAACGTACCTTTTTCGAATTAGCCTTGTTGAAAATGTTGTCAAGGTGCGATAAGCCCGGCTATTTTCAAAACAGACCTGCGACGCGCCACCGAACCGAGGTCAGGTACAGTCTGGCCCTGCTATTGAAGCTATCTAAATATCCGACATATCCATTACTTAGGATTCATTAGTACTGGCTCCTGGCTTTGCACGCCTTTGAGATGCATGACCATGAGAGACACCCCCATGAGATATGCGCTCATGAGATGCACGTCCATAAGACACGTCTGAGATACGCGCTCGCGAGGTGCATGCCCATGAATTATATGCCCCTGAGACGCATGCCCAGTGAGATGCACGCCCGTGAGGTGCACGCCCATGAGATGTACGCTAGTGAGGTGTATGCCCGTGAGGTGCACGCCCATGAGATGTACGCCCGTGAGGTGCACGCCCATGAGATGTATGCCCGTGAGGTGCACGCCCATGAGATGCACGCCCGTCAGATGCACGCCCATGAGATACACGCCCGCGAGATATGCGCCCATGAGATGCATGAATTAGAACGATGCATAGAAATTTTGATTTAACCCCAAGTCTCCATATGTCTTGCCGGATCGGTGACGCTCTTAACACGATTTTCGGGGGGAGATCAAGCGCCAAAGGCGTCATCGATCCCTGGGGTGCGATAATTAGTGAAGGGGAGTGCGAAGTACAGCCGTATTCGAATTGTGCTTCCTGATCCATCCCATGTGTCAAAGGCGCCAAGCCTTAGTCACGTGACCGAACGCTTTGTACCTTCAGGTAGAATTGCCGTTCGCCTAGACAGACCGAACAACATTCTGAATAATGCCTACTGTTCACTCCGTTCATCACCGTATTTTCTTCTCGTCAGGTCCGCCAGTTTCAATTCTGTAAACTTGTATCTCGCAAAAATGATGAAAAGAATGCTTTTACAAATTCTTATCTTTGGTCTTGCTAGGCTGAGGTCGTTTCTAGGTGATCTACCACTAGGTTAGGACAAAGCCTAATTTCTCGAAGACCGGAAGACCAATAACGCGGGGTCATGGTTCCCTTCGCAACAAGCCGCGCTCTCGGACTTTCCGACGAAATGATGACTGAAAGACAGCATACCACTTCTACAAAGTACTTGAGATCAGAGCAAATGAAACATATCGCTGTTTACGAAAGGTAGACAATCCCTAGTCTTTTCAGTCCTTCGTACCCTTCGAGGTCCACAAGTAACGCCATAGGGTTGATGTTGCGCGATAGCTCATGCACTCGCAACCTCGATACTAGATGACGCCATCGCAGGACCACACATTTAGGACGACATGGGCAATGAAAATCGCCCGCATTTCCGGCCCATCACCAGATAATGATCTAGGCGTGCTGGCACCGATTGTAGAAGATGGCGTGCTGGGGAGGTAGCACACAATCGTTGGCTTCAGGTGAGTCTGCCTCAGAGGCTGGGTTTATGAATTTCCTTATGTAGCCGCTTCCCTGCCCCTCTTATTGCACGTAATCTCTTGTTTTCCACATCAAATCTCCTCTCCACCGAAATGAGGAAAGTTCCATCGCTACCGTTGTTGCTCGCCGCCCATTGGTTCGCCAATACTTCGTGCTTATTGGTACAGCCTCGGACAGTGGCACCGCCCGGCATATGGCCGAGCCAGACATACGAGACCGAGGACTTCACCGCGCCAAATATGACCATCACACGAGCTGGCACCACCATCCCAGGATATCTCTTTCTTACACCCTCCGGCGACGGTACCACTTCACAGGCGCCAATCATCATTTCGGACTCGAATGAGCTCATCTGGAGCGGTCCGTCAGGAGGATGGGTATACAACGGTTTCAGGGTGCAGGACGTGCACGAAGAGCCGTACCTCACCTACTGGAGAGGAAACAGCAGCGCCACCTTCGGCCATGGCTACGGATCGGTTCACGTCCTCAATAGCTCCTATCACGAAGTGTACAACGTCTGTCCTTCAGCGAAGGAACTAGACCTCGTGACTCCAGGCCAGGTATCCTATGATTGCTATCTCGACCAGCATGAGGCCTTCATCACGAACCAAGGCACTCTCATCGCCACCGCGTACAATGTAACTCCTGCTGATCTTAGTTCCGTGGGTGGTCCCAAGAATGGCTGGATCTTCGACAGCCTATTCTTCGAAATCGATCTCGCCACAGGCAAGGTCCTCTTCCGCTGGCGCTCTCTAGACCATCTCCCAAAGATCCCTCTACACCAGTCAAATTATCCACTCACCCTTGGAAACGTCACGTACGGCAATACCGAATCCTTACCCTGGGACTACTTCCACATCAACTCCGTCCAAGCGCTTCCGGACGGCTACCTCGTCAACTCCCGCCATCTTTTCTCATCGTACAAAGTGAGCAAGAACGGCAGCATCGACTGGCACCTCAGCGGTTCCCCAGCGATACCCAGTGATTTCAACCTCTCGCCTTCCGTCTACTTCAGCTGGCAGCACGACCCACGCATCGCCAATGTCACCAACTCGTCCCTAACCATAACATACTTCAACAATGACAACAGCGAAGTGCAAAACGGCACGAACTCCACCACCGGCCTTGCTCTATCCCTTGACCTGAAAACTCACTCTGTCACACTGCTCCGCAAGCTTTCCGTTCCCTCCGAGCCCATCTTCGCTGACAGCCAAGGCAGCTACCAACCGCTACTCAACGGCCACGTCTTACTCGGTTACGGCCAAATCGCCATAACCAGAGAATTCAACGCCAGCGGTGAACTAGTCTACGAGGCGCAGTACGGCTACTCGACCGCCACGTCGCAGGTTGCGAGCTACCGCTCCTATCGGCAGAGCTGGATTGCTCAGCCCTCCACAGCACCTAAAATCGTTGCCAAGTGTGCCGGTAGCACGACGAAAGTGTACGTGAGCTGGAACGGTGCCACTACATATGACGGGTGGACCATCTACGGAGGGAACTCCGCTGGAAATCTCAGTGCTGTGGCGTCCATTTCCAAGACAGGGTTTGAGACCGAGCACAAGTTTGGGACGCAATGGAAATATATCCTCGCAGAGGCGAAGGAAGGCAGTCGGCCCTTGCATAACACCTCTACTGTGTCGTTCAGCTGTTAGGCTAGATAGACCAGAGTGATCGAACTGCATAGGTGAATGAGGCCACGCTGGTATCATGTGAAAAAAGTTGTACTGCTTCTTGCAATCGAGACAGTGGCCATAGTAGTAAAAAGCCCTTGATGTAGGCTAGTAGGCTAGCTCAGCGGCAGGATTAATACGGTGTTGCACCCTCTACATATATACACATTCCTCTCCCTTTCACCTTACCTCTTCAATGTACCTACCACCTACTATGCCTACGCCTACAACTACTTGTACACCTCCTACGGACTCGGAAAGTAGTTACTATACGCCCAGCTCTCTGGTGCAGACACTATGCAAGGAACACAGTATCTGACAGACGATCCGGATAGGCGAGGCGCGTGAGGGATGTGCTGAACCTGATCCGCGCAGTAATGAAAGTGGTGATGGTGGGGAGGAGAAAAGGGTCGCGAAGAGGGACGTGGCAGGAAGGAAAGGGAGGGAGGGAAATAGCGGTCAATGATGAGGAGAAGGTGTGGATATAGGACAGGGGAGGGAGAGCAAAGGGAGTCAGTGGGTGGAGACGGATTTTTGATAGGTTTAGACGGCGTGAAAGTACTGGAGGAATTTTGGGCAGGAGTTGGGAAATGGAATTGGTGTTGTGGGATTTCATGATGATGGCCTGTGTGTCTGGTTGTATAATGAGGGTCGAAATCTAAGCTTCGTCAGGTAAGTAGGCAAACTTGTTGACCACGTCTCCTACACTTCGCAATCAGCAGAAAGTACGTGATGCACTCTAGTTCAAACCGTCTTTTTGGCTCCAGTCGCACTCTTCCTCTCCACGGATCCGCTCTCCTGTCCAGCAAGAGCCGCATTACCGCCTTGTGGCCTTGGCTGACTGCAAAGTGCAGCACTGTCTACTCGTCCTCGTTCTCCCTTCCAACCCGACCGCCATTCTCCAGCAGCAGCCGCGTCACCACCAGCCGCCCATTCACGGCCGCCCAATGCAACGCCGTCCACCCGAAGGCATTCTTTGCATTAACATTGGCGTCTTTCTCGAGTATCATTCGCGCCTCATTCTCTATTCCATCTTCAGCCGCCTTCATCAATAGAAAGGTCTTCACTCTCCGATAACCAGCACTCGTCACTCCGTGATCGTCCGCATCGCCGCACCATGATCCTCCTTTGGGCGGAGCTGCGGTTCGGTGGCCTTTTGAAGCCCGCACCCCATGGGTCTGCGCCCCTCACCAATAGCATTCCAGCTATGGCAGCTGAATGCGAACTGGTCTTCTCTAGTGCTGGAAAGATGATCACATCGGGGCGGAACCGCCTCGGCAACGATATTGTCGAGGGCTAGCGAATGCTCGAAAGCCTGGTGGGACAGCGGCCTAATCATATGAGGGAGACCAATGATGAGGACCTTTCGAGCTTGCTAGATATGGCAGGATATGTGTGAGATAGAGCCAAACTCTAGACAGTCTTTACCAATTTTGCAATGGAACCCATGGACCTTATAGACTCTTTCAAGAACGTTGCCCTCGATCACCTTCCTAATTGTGAAGCGCCCTACAGTCGATCCGGCTACGTCAGGTAGCCAGCAATAGCAAGGACCCCTTCCGGCTATGACTGACTGACTATCGAGATCACTGTCAAAGTGAGCGGGCCAAGGTGCGCGTCGGGTGCCTGCTCATAGAGAATGCTGCAGGTGGAGGGGTTTGTATACTGGCGATGTGCCGAAGGCACGTCTTGAGGCTTCGTCACGCCTATAGGAACTTAATAAACCAAAAGGAATGAATGCTTGAGAGTGTCTGGTGTGCTATCTGCATCTGCTGTGTCGTGCCTATGTGTGTATGCCACAAGGCCAACACATGGATACTGAACATTGACCATGGTATGACGAATGTTTCCTAGGCTCCTGGATTGAGATCTTTCAGCTTCTTAACAATGTGTCTACTCGTGCTTCTTTGTACTCAGGCCCTTTCGCTTCTCCCTCCGCCGGTCCGCCGCTCCAGACTCTGTATCCATAACATAATCCCACCACCTAAAGCTGCTCGAGTAGTTCCCAATGAACCGCTCATGGTGAGTATCGTGATGATCTGCCCCAGCCCAAACGGGGAAGAAGTGATGCAGGCTCCACGGAAACTCGTATCCACTGTGCGCATCAATGGCTTGCAGTAGGCGCAGTGAAATCCACACGTAGACTGTCAATAGATGTAGTCTTCCCGTAAGTGCACACCATAAAATCGGTGCGCTAACGGTCCCAAATCCGAGAATCATAACCTCGATCGGCGAAGCGTACTCGGCTGCGAGGCCGAAGGGAGCAGAATATTGGTGGTGAATCTTGTGGATGTTCTTGTACAGCGGGCCCCAGTGTAGAGCGCGATGCGACCAATAATGCCAAGTATCTTCAAGGATAAAGAAAACGGCGATCTGTCCGGCCATGGTTAGGATCGAGGGAAAGGGAGCACTGGTCTCGATTCCGAAGTATGCAGCTAAGGGATGAAAAAGCCAGATCTGAGGCAATTCGACGGTAAAGTGGGAGAGTAGGACAAGCGAAGCGCACTGCCATTGTTCACGAGAGGTGGGAATCTTGTGCTAACGATTCGTGAGTATCAATCAATGAGTCGGTCGAGGATCGTACATTTTGGATTTTGTACCTATTGAACCAAGCAATGCGATCGATGATGATCCACGGAAGTGAGCGCCCAAAATAGACAATCTCGTGCATGCCGAATGATAGAAGGCCGGTGGCCAAGGTTGGATCCCCTATGTATAAGTACCAGGCGGCCCAGAGGCGCTCGAGGAAGTTTAGATGCGCATTGTTGTGCGCCGAAACCTCTTCAAATGCTCCCCAGTAGGTTGCCGAGTGATTTAAGACCGTGGAATTCCTGCTAGTATCAGCATGGGTAGGAGGCTTGTGGTATCACGGAAAACTTACATGGTCGAGCACAGGAATATGACCGCCACACGAACTATGGTTGTTTGTTGAACGCGTTAAGATTTTATTGAAGGGGGAAAGTAGATACCTTTTTAGCGTCCTTTCGGCTCGCCAGGTCCCGCAGGTGAAATCGCACCACCACTGCAGCCCATTATCCGGTGCCCGGGATGTACCTGCCGCTTTGTGCATGGGTACAACACTACCCCTGACTCAGAAAACATCAAAATACCTATCCCACTTAACTAAGCACACGAAGCAGTTAACTAACACTATTCCTTCCACTGAAAAATCTTCAGATTAGCAGGTATCCAGCCCCAAGGTGTGAGAACGATCGATTATAGTCTTCTCAACCTGAAACGAAAAGAACAGGCGGACTGAATACAACTTCCCAGGGGAGCGGTAGACGGTAATCATCATTACGGGTAAGTTACATTGGAAATGGCCAACAGCCGACGTAATGGGTAAAGTGCCGACGAACTTGATCTCGTGAAGCGGCGACCCAAGGGCCTAAATCCAGGGGTCAAATCGCCACGACAGAAGATCCGCGTTCTGGGCAATGCTTCTCGTCACCAACATGTCTACATCAAGACTATTATGATAAGCATATTGTGAAGGGGTGGTTCAGGATGACAACAAGGGCCGAAGATGGAGTTTACCCTACCACCGAGTTGGTACGGCAAACTCTATTGGTAACTTTAGCCGGGTTAGAGGGAACTTAGATTGGGTCAACTTGTCGTACCTCAGGGAGCGCTCAGTGAGGCTCAATCAAGGCTCACCTCGAAGCTCAGGAGTAAAGCGGTGTTGCTCACCCTCTAAGATGAAACCAGATCTGGCCAAACGGAAAAATCAGTGACTAATCTAGGTAGTCACCCGGAATTTTCTCACCGTCCTCGAGCTTACTCGACCCGGGCGACGACGGTCAAGCGAGAGTTGGCACGTGGAGATTTAGGACAGCAAAGATTCTCAACAAACGGCCAGGCCCCGTCTGGAGGCGAGCACGAGTGCGAGTTCAAGTCGGTGTGAATTCGTCGTCGACAATGAGAAGGGTCAACTGTATGGTGGCTTAAGAGGGTAGTTGGCAGAGCATGAGTAGGTGGGTGAAAAGCAAGCCGTAGACCACTAGAGTGGAAGCTGGCCGACGGTGCAGCCAGGGCGAGAAGGGGTCGTGGGGTGGAATGGGGTGGAAAGTGGTTCAGCTTCCAGGAGAGCGACCATGACAACGAACGCAGCTCAGAGGATGACGCTGAAGGATGACATCAATGATATAAAAAGCGACAGTGACGAAGAGATGGAAGATTGATTGAATGGTGCTATATGTACCCACAACCAGCGAAAAAGGTAGGACAGCGCACATTGGATTCCAGCCTTGCTATCGAGAAGAAACCCCACCGGTCCTCAACTCCTCCACCTCCCCCTCCGTCCCAAACGCCACACGCCCGTCCACCGCATCTCCATCCCCCTCCTTCCTCTCTTCGTCTCTGTTTCCGTCTCCGTCTACGTGTACGTCTTCGTCGCCCCGCCGTATAACGCCCAGCCTCAGCCTCGTCGCCGCGAGTCGCTCGTCCAACGCCGTCATGCCCAGGGGGTGGTTGCTGAAGAGGCGTGCCAGCGTTGGGTTACGCGTCGTCGCGATGACGGACGAGAAGGCCGTCGTGTGCGTGACGCCCGTTTGTGCGGAACGCGTAGAAGCCGAGGTCCGCGCTGAAGCTGGCGAAGCTGAGCGCGAGCGCGTACGAGACGACGAGGTTGAGCGGGTTGTACTTGTAGATAATTTGGGACGCCGTCACCGAGACGGGCACGCTCGTCGCGTTGGCTCTCCTGTTCAGGCCTTTTTTAGCGACCGGTGGAATAGAGCATGCGCCTCTGAGGTCGGATTTGCCAGAATGGAGAAGAAGAGGCACGACTTACATCAGATCGGGGCGGACATCATGCTGATTGTTATGTTGGTCGCCAAATCCTCCATAGCCCTCGCGAGCGTGCGGTGCCGGCACATCCAAGCTGGATAGTTGAAAACCGTGTTGATGACAGTTTCGGGCGGCTCCAGCAGACCTAGTGGTGGACCTGTCCAATTCTGTGGGGTTTGGGGACAGGTTGACTGAATAGAACCATTTTCCCAAATAGAACCGTTCGAAACGTTACAGTATTGGAGGTCAGGATCGGCCGAGCCCACGATGAGATGCTCCTGCCAAAAAGAGTGGACGAATTCGTCACAAGCCACCAGGCCAGTGACCAGAGAACGGCTCGACGAATCCATGAGAATGATGCTCACCCCCGTATGCGCTCAAGGCGCCGATATGGCGCTGCTGCCTGGGTGTTGATTGCGGAACGGCAGTGTGGAGAGTGTCCAGCCCGCTGCGTGCGTAACATTTGCATTCGGCTAAGTCCGGCAAAGCCCGGCATTCAGTGATTACGTCATTGTCCTCAAGCAATTTTTATGGCAAACGCCCAGTTCCCTTGAAACAGACATCCAGCCATGGGAACATCATATCTACGTACAAAGGGATGCTGTTCTAACACGAACACCAGAGTCTGAGATGGGGAATGAGAAACTGTTTATTCTTTCGTATTCCGCCACTTTAACCAATCATGTTGATTCTAACTCAGCGGTAGCGGATTCGCCCTCGGCTATGAATAGGGAGGGCGATCTGTATAAGCAGGTAGATCTTGACACACTTTGGCCCCGTATCTCTCTCCTTATGCATACTTTTAAGGCATGATGAAATTGTGTACTCATTCCCTATATCTTCGATCGTCCACGGTGCGTTATGCAGCGTAACTCCTTGTTGTGGGCAACCTAGACTTTACTGACCGCCACCATCTATCTCATGGCGGATCCAGTTTGCTCGGAGGCAGAATGGCTGCAGAAGTACTTTTACCAAGTTGTTGAAGATACGCAAACCGTCGCAGGCCACCCAATTCGTAAGCTTGCCTCGCCAAATCTGAGTCGGGCTTCCGAGAATCCAGAAGGAAGCTCGACTGACGCACAATCGTCGCCTTGGGCAGGAAGCCAGATTGCACAAGTCAGTGATGGCTCTTCCATTTCAACTGGCGTGGTTCGGACAAGAAACCACCCAACGAGCTGCTCAGGTGGAGAGAAGTCAAAGCTTTCCAACGCTGCTGGTGGGCAGTCTACGATCGATCCGCAACTGCTATCACGAACTCCATCACAGTCACAACACCCAAATCCAGGGAAGAGTAACGACCAGTATAACAATATCTCAGGGAGCCAGCAGTCACGCAGCCTCGCATCTTCGGGGTCCTCGCTCACAGCGCGCAGCAATTCTCAAGGCGACGTGCCAGAGCCAAATATATTTGACTCCGCTTTCAGGGAACTTGAAATCGACTCTTGCGTTGCGGAATTTGTGCTATGGCTTTCCCAGAGACTAAACCGAGCTCTATCTACTGAAGATCAGTTCAATCTGAGGATGTTGGCTCATATGCCAGGCTGGCACCTAATGGACTGGCTCAAGAAGGATATGAACTTTACTTCCGAGTTGATTACGGCATCGGCTAATCCGGGCACCCTCCGCAATCAACATACCTACGTCGTACGCCCCTATCGTGCTAGATGTCTTGATTCTAATGACCGTTACCGCTGGAACAAAATTCGCTCCCGGGATTCAAAAGTGTTCGAATGCACAAATCAATGTGGTCAATTCTTTCCCGGGCGACGGAAAGGAGACTGGGAACGACACGAACGCGTGAATTTTGAGGATTGGGTATGCCCCGAGTGTGCCCGCAGTCTACGTCGCAAAGAGAAATTGAGTACTCACCTCAAGAAAAGGCACGGCATAGAAGTAACTAGCTTGGATCAATACAGACGTCAATTCCTCTCGCCTTCGGAACGTCCTTGCGGATTTTGTCCCGAAATATTTCATGACTGGTCAGCATGGCTTCGTCATGTTGGAGGCCACTTTGAGGGTTCCGAACGAAGTCCGAAGCGGAAAATGTCCGAATGGACGGAGCGTAGGAATGCCCAAATTGACACTGGCACCCATCCTCGATTATCTGAAGGGAACAGTGCCAATGCAAAGAATGGAGACGGCGAAGATGATTTTGGTGCTGGTTATGCAAGTAATGGCGCCGATTGGGATGTCAACGGCAGTTTCAACCAATCGCTATCTCAGGCGACAAATCCACCGTACGGAGCGCCTGCGAGTAGTCCTGAAACTCTCCAGGAAGCATGCAACGGGTTTTCAGAGCATGGCATTCCACCTCCTTCTTTTGAGAGTCCACGAACACCCTCGCAGCATATTTGCGAAAGACCAGTCGTCGCTGACCGTTCTCCTGACACGTCAATCGATCCTCCAGCTCCTGGAGACGCACAACTATCGTCTGAGGCTTCTTGCCAAGGCCCGGTTGCTGCTGCGAGTTCTATTGATGGTGCTGCGCAACATCCATGTCCCAAGGAACGGCAAACGCAGGTTCAGCACCTGCATGAAGACCCAGTTGTCCCTGACTATTCTTCTGGTGATAAAGAGCTGCAAGCGCGTGTTGTAGATCAGCATAGACCGACTCCGCAGATTTACCAAGAACAAGCTGCCATTGATCGTGGCGTGGATGGTGTAGCACCGCGCCCGTCTCCTGAATATTGTGGGGATCCATCTCAGCTGTCTCCCACAAGCGACGTCGACACTGATAATTCGTTAGTCGAAGGAACGACATGTCCATTTCCTGAAGACCAGCAATCACGATTTCAGCACCTTCGCACCGAGCAGCTTGACACTGCAGTTGAGAACACTCTCGTCTGTCGTATGACCGCCCTGGATGTCTCCGAAACAGGGATTGAATATCATCCCTTCAATTGGGCAATAGCATCGGACGTCAGCTGCTCATGCACGAGTTGTGAGCAACGCCTCCATCTAGGAACATCGGCTGTTGATGCTTTCCCGCGGCCAATGAACTCGCAGGGAGGATGCCGCAAAGCATTCATACAGCAATCGTATCACATACAGCAATACGTCTGCGCGGATGCCGAACAAGACCCTTGGAACCCCCCGGCGAGAATTTGGTTCAATGTAAAAGCTGTCAGACCTCGATGTCGCCTGTGAAAATTTAATCGCAGCAACCCCCGGTAGTCTCGCCAAATCAGTGGTTGAGCGCCTGCGCAAAACGTCTATGTCCCATTTTGGGCTTCCAGTTCGGCATCGTGCTTTCTTTGGAGTGAATCCACCTTTGAAAAGGAAGGCGGATTTGCTACTTGGCAAGCGCAATGAGCTGTGCCGCGGCACATACTATGGCAATGATCCCTGATGTCCTGCAGCACCACTTTTGACTCGCCATCCTGAATATTACGTTGGAATGCTGGCTGGAGGTTTTACAGGGGCTGATCTTTGGATCTCTTGAAACAGAGCAACTAGAAGCGTTTACATGTGCATGATTTCTGCCTACAGATGTCGCCTAGTATAATGAATGTCATGAATTAAGAAGAAATCCAGCGTAAGATGTTACTTCTGTATTGGGGACCACTGATGCCCACCATGCCAATATCCGCCGGGAGATCTTACATCCTGAAATATACACTCTTGTGACCATCTCCAGTATTATTCCGCTAACAATGCAATGACATAATCCTATTCTACAGATACTTCTTTGGCGCGTTCGCCCTTCGCCGTTTGTAGAGCACATAGGCCACAACAAGCGTTAGCTGAAAGACTATGAAGCATGTGATCATGAACCCAACCCTCGGCGCATGGTCTGCGGCATTCTCTTGCACCCGGTTCGGCAGGTGCTCTGTGACGCCAACGTTCATTTCCCGCAGTGTGATCTGCAGGTTGTTGAACTGTCGCTTATGGTCACCAGACGAGAGCTCGGCTTGTATAGAGTTTAGGGAACGTTCCCATAGCGGAAAGGCGGGCATCAAGGTTGGATGGCTGGAGCGAGGATTGTGTATTGGGTGACAGGAGCTGGATCTGTCGGAGAATCTCTTGGTAGCGAGATTCTTCAGCAGCGGTGTGTTTCGTGATCTCGCCACCAAAGAGGTTGGTAATGGATTCGGAGAGGTAGACGCGGGAGTGAAGGTCTTCGAATTGGGCGGTTGATGTAGTGAAACGCGAGCCAGGAACGTCGGCTGGCTCATGGATCATGTGGCCAGTATCTTAGTTTAGGATGGGCATTTGGCCTTGGTTCTGGTTCTGCGAAGGAGGAGCTTGTGCGGCAGGGGAAGTGTCCGACGAGGGCTTGAGGAGGCACTTGAAAACTTCAAACCAGTCAGGTGGATCCGTGGAGGCGGCTGTGATGCCGAAATAGTGGTCAACTGGTAGGGTAATTTTATCACTGCGGAAGCAAAGCCTGTCATCGATAAGAACTTCCAAGCCACCTGTTGTGGACTTGACGCTGAGTTCGGATGGGCGGCCAAGATTGCGATAGGCGTAATCGCAGTGGCCGAAGGCGAGTAAGTCGACATTAGGATGGCTTCGGTATTCGACCGAGCCACCGTTGAGGAAGTCCCGGATGCTCTCGCGGCTATTGTGTGCGTCCAAGGCGAGGACGAGGTCATCAAACCTGCCCACCGTGTAGAGGCTTGACGTGCCGATTGTGTTTCGTCCGTCGTTGGCGTCCCAGAGCTGTAGACTGCCTCCTACTCGGTCTTGTCCTCCGGCGCAGAAGTCGGAGTCTAATGCCCATTGTGAAAGGTGGTTCTTGTTTTCTGCCCATAAGGCGCCTCGTTTGTTTCCGCCAAACGGTGGCGTGACGATGATTTTGTTGGATAGAAATTGTGGCACGTGGCCTTCGCCGAATATCTGCCACCTAGGTATGGAGAAGGAGGTACTTGAGATGGCACTCCCGTAGCTAAACGACGTATCTTCGACAAGGTCCTGAGGTACGGAGAGGGGAGGTTGAGCAAAGAGTGAGAAGGCTGAGGATCGGTATGCGCATGTTGAGGGAGCCGGAGGTGGATCGGAGCAGCGACCAGGGACTGCCCAGTATTAGTATGTTGTAGAGCGATCCTTGGGGATGAATGCTCAAAAGGAATGCTCGACGAAGCTACCATGCACAATCGCCGATGTAGGGCTGCCCCAGCCAAACTAACGGCAATCGCGATGACGCAGTAACGCAGCTCTCGTGCAATAAAAACTGTAGCAGGAGAGACGCTAATCAGGTGTCGAACATTAATGGTTTTGACAGCAACTTTGTAAGCAATTCCCTCCGAGAAATTCATGCGATGCGAAAACGCAGAAGACACCTTTGTTGACAGCGTCCTAGCAGGAGCGGGGGGTAGCTGCTCACCGTAAAGCGGTTCACCCAAAGGACTGCAGTCCCCGCTCTCCAATGACGCACTATTTCAAAGACATCACCACTGAACTGGCAAACTGACTCTGGTGCCTTCGAAGCTTCGTGAGTTCGCAACCCTGGCCAAAGTCAAGCGGAACTCAGTGAAATTCTGAATTCTACAAATCGCCCATTAGGGAAGTAAGGAACAAATTACGAAGTGTGCATCGTCGACTGATTCTGTCGTTGAAGAGCTATTCCTGTGTGCATCTCACTGTGCGACACACCCTCTGTCTCTGTCTTCCTTCTGATGCTTATGTCGGACCAACAGTTGCCGATTCCGCTCGTGCTCCCATACCAATGGCAGAGCCATTAACGATCACCACCGGCGTGAGCGGTATTTGCGTCACCATCATTAAGCTTATCACAACTCTCTCTCGGTTCATCGATGACGTTCAACAAGTACCGGCAGAGGTCCAGCGGGTAGCCAACGAACTCGCAGTGTCGTATGGATTATTTGGGCAGATCAAGTTACTGATTACTGAACCCCGAGAGAGTCCCTTCCACAATGGCTGGGAATCTAGTCTTGAGTCTGCGTTGAAGCTTTCCGAGGAGAGACTGGAGAAGTTAGATGGCATTGTGAAGAAGTCCAAGGTCACTGAGTCAAAAAGCACTCTCACGCAGGTCTGGAGGAGTATCAAATATACATTCAAGGAGTCTGACGTGAAGGATATACGAATCGGATTGACTTATACCAATGGTCTCCTCACGAACGTGCTCCAATTGCTTTCAGAGTAAGTTACCTATTGTTTGAGACTCAAAGCATCTTTAGCAAGTATATCGTACGGCCTAAATTACCTTCTTACCCTTAAAACCGTTATTTATGCCCTGGCAGCTTACCATTGGAAAGGTCTCGCGCCGCAGAGGCCGAGAAGCAACTTGCCAAAATCCAGGATATGGTCAAAATATTGCTGGAGTCCAGAGAGAACGTGAAGGAAATATTGGTTGTATTGGGAAACGACGATCCTCGAGCGGATTTCGTCCTCAGTGATAGAACTTCTCACAACCAGAGACCGCAGTCTTCTCCCAAGGACAACCAGCAGGAGAGATCTTCAGAGCAACAAGCACACCCTATGGCATACCAACCAACCGCTGAAGAGATTGCGGCGAAGAAATTGGCCGCATCAAAGACCTGGTACGATTCATCTGCCTGCTTGAAATTCAAGGGAATTTGTATGAAACATGAACTTACAAAATTGCGGCACGGTAGGCCTTTGGAAAAAATGAGCTTTCACGGCAGTGGCGATCAACCTACCAACCGTTTTCTTTCTCGCGACTCTCACACTGTCAAACAAATCACAATCCGTATCAGCCAAGACCCATGGCTAGCTTTTGTAGTGACTGATGATAGTTATATGCGTTTCAAGGAGCACATCTATTTCTGTAACGTTTCCCAGAAACTCTTTAGCTCCTTGAAACCTCAGGGTATGGCTTACGAAAACCCAGTTACATATTCCGACCTCTTGTTCAACAATCGAACGCGTACTGTAAACGGGCCGTTCACTACATTTACCTCTGACCCCAGACCGTCCTTACAGGTCGGCGAAACGTGCTTCCACTTCTGCATCGACTTCGACTACCAAGGGGCTGAGGAATTCTACACCTGCGCAAAACATCTCGCGCAGTTGCATCGGAGGTGCTGGGAAAGTCATGTCATTGCGTGGTCACCGATCACGGACATGTTTAACGTCGATACTCCCGATAATATCAAATTATCAGCAGCGGAGGCAGCGGAAAGGGCTCTTTATGACAAATTTAATATTCCTCACTAAACTCTTTTTTCGTCTGCTGTCTGTTATCTTCCTCTTCATAGGCCCCTGGTACCTGGCTATTCTCTTAGGCAGTTCGATTATACTCCTTGGCGGTGCGTTTTCGACCCATTAGCCCATGAAAACTAGATAAGGAGAAAAGCAAAGGCAGCAACGACAATACAACGGGTACAGTATCAAGGGGGGTAAACGGTGAAAACGAAGCGTATGATTCAAAGAAGAAGGTGTTAGGAGGGCGGACGACCGCGGTTGACAGCAGACGGCGAGAGAGGTGGTGAAATAGAAGATGAGACGCAAGGGTGGGAGGTGGGAGAGCCCAGTTCAGAGTTACACTTAGAGCCGACTTCCAGCCGCGTGCGGGGCAGCCTGGAAACGACACCGTCGTGTGAGCCCATTTTGGCCGCGCTGGCCGGGACCCGAAATGGACCCGCGTAGGGTGAGTCGATTGGTCGAGCGGACGGCGGTGAGCAAGGGGTGAGCGAGGGTGAGGCCGCTCAACTGGGGTGGGGTGACGGCTCACCGGCTCGCGCGAGGCAGAGGGTGAGGCGGGGAGAAAGGAGGCCACGATGCTGATAGCTTGAAAGGGCGGTTGCCCCGTACACATTTCTATTTGCTCTTTAGACAGTGAATATGTATTGCTCAAATCTTAGAACAAACTCCCAACTTTCCCTGTCTCCTCTTCTTCCCTTACCCCCTCTCCCGTACCTAGCCTGCATGATCATCTTGAAGATCTCCCGGTCGCCTCTCGCATCCTGCACACTAACCTTCACCTCCTTCCCGTTGACCACACATTCCCACCACTCCCGGAACTCACGCGTATAGGCATCCTCGTACGTAGTTCGCACGCACCGCTCCACAAACGCCGTCTCGCCTTTGCGCGGCTCCGCGACTTTTCCTACGCCGTCATCGTTGTAGGCAAGGCCCTTAATATATGGCGTATCGATATTGACACCGACGATTTTCGACGGGGGTGTAGATCTCAACATGTGCATCGAATACGGGGACATCGTTGATCCTGGACTCGTAGATGACGGGGAATGTTGTGCCATTGCTCGCGTGTGTATATTCGAATGTTGCAGTCCAGATAGGCCACGTCAAGCTGGCGCCGAGGCATTTTGTTGGTAAGCCCAGGATCTCGCGCATAGCGGAGAGGTCGTGTGACCCGAGTTTACCGAGTAGCGCAAGCATCCGCTTCGTATCTGGCGTGCAGGGGACGGCATAGTCGCGTTTGCTGCATCATATCGGTGTCCTTGGCCGCGAGCTCGGAGGAAAATCGGTAAATCTTACGGGGAAGGTGCCGCTTTGGTTGACGAAGATGGAATTGGGACCAATGATATCACGCACACGGACATATTGAATTTGGGATTTTACATCACCGAGCTCAGCGGTGGCGTCGAGAGAGGCTGCACTGTATCGCTGCACTTAGCCAACAAAAACGCGGGCGGTGGAGGCATGCTCCGCGGCTGCGATAGCGTCATAATCGCGGGCGCAGAGGGCGAGCCGCTTTTCCACAAGGACGTGCTTATTCTGTTGAAGGGCCAGAATGGCGTGCATAGGGTCGAAGGCGGTGGCATTACAGACTAGTACGACGTCCACAGTAGGAGAGGCAGAAGTGTTAGAATGACAGCCTCAAGGTCAGGTGATCTGCCACTAGTGTGTTGGCGTACATAGTTCTTCTCTCGCTTCTTCTGTAGCAAGAACAATACACATCACTTACACAGATGATTTCATCGCCTTTCTAACATGAATGAGCAGGGTCCAAAATCATTCATTCAAATCTGGTGTAAACTTCTGTGTTATGCAACCCAGCAGCAGTAATGGATCCTATCACGGCACTGGGGGTAGCGGGGAATGTCGTGCAGTTCATTGACTTCGGCCACAAGCTCTGCTCGACATTTTTTGACATTTACCAGAGTGCGGGTGGTACTACTAAGGCTAACCTTGAGGTTCAAATGCTGGTAGAGACTTTCATCGACAGCATCGACACCGTTTCCTCGGATCTCGTCAAGTATCGCAACGCGCTGAGCGAGACACCAAGTGACAGCCACGAGCAAGATTCTGTGCAGAAAATCGTTGCCGAATGCAGGAATGTTGCACAGGAGCTACTTGCTCGAATTGAGAAATTGCGACCGGAAGGCAAAAAAGGTCGCTGGCGGAGTTTCGTGACTGCCGTCAAATCCATGTGGAAAGAGAAGGATATACAGGACTTGCAAGCTCGGCTGACCCACCTTCGAGCCGAGTTAGAATGGGTTGTTCTGATATCTCTTAGGTAATTCCCAGAAAATGCCGCGATTGCGCCATGAGCTGATAAACCTTCGCAGGAAGAGTGTGCATTGGCTTGGCTCTCGTCAGAAGGATCAGTTTGCTGAGCTTCAAACATCGATGACGGCTGCTTTGGCTGACACCATCCGATCACAGATGTCAGCCCTGCCGCGATTTCCAGTGGCGTTCGAAGAGGCAATCCAGAGAATGCACGCCGAAACGGTTGCGCAAATCAAAGAAGAGCACGAGAAGACAAGAGCTCAAACTCTTGCAATCGGCGTGCCCCTAAAGTCGGCACTGAAATCCTCGGCTGAGACACCGGGGATACTGTCAGAACCTGAAACCAATGTTTTGATGGCCGAAGGGTACGCTACGAAGCTTGCAGACCTCGAATCGAAAGTCCTTGAGAGTCTTTCCTTCCCAGTAATGTGGGACCGCGAGGAGGACATTGCGCCTGCGGAACTGGCCACTTTTGATTGGATTTTTAAAGATCCGCGGAGTATCGATCGGCCATGGAGTAACTTTCAAGAATGGCTGAAGAGCGGTCAGAGCATCTACTGGATCAACGGCAAGGCTGGCTCGGGCAAATCGACCCTGATGAAACATCTATTGCACCATCCAAGAACCAAGAAGGCGCTAAAATCATGGGCGGATAGGACTGACTTAATCGTTGCGAGCTTCTTCTTTTGGAACAGGGGGAGCGAGCTGCAGAAGTCCCAGGACGGCCTCCTCCGTTCCTTGTTGTATGAGTGTCTCCGCGGCCGTCGAGAGCTCCTTCCCTTGGTGTTACCGGATACCGTAACCAACGACTTACTAGATTATTGGACCCTCCCTCGCCTGAAGGCCGCCTTTATCAGGCTAATTCAACAGGAGACTGTCGCGCTCAGAATATGTTTATTTGTGGATGGATTGGATGAATATTCCGGCGAGCATTCTGGCATTGCTGAGCTTTTCAAAAGCACAGCCTGTCACCAGCATGTGAAATTCTGCCTGTCCAGCCGCCCACTCTTGGTGTTTGACCGGGCCTTTCAACCTTTTCCCGGGCTGGTGCTGCAGAACCTGACTTTCGACGACATCAGGATCTACGTCCGGACTCGGCTCAGTGTCCACGAAAGAATGAAGGAAGTAGAGCTTGAGGAGCCAGGAATCAGTGCGCGACTTGCTTCTGAAATAGTCACAAAGGCCTCAGGTGTTTTCCTATGGGTGAAGCTGGTAGTCAATTCATTGCTCGACGGACTGGGCAACTTTGACCGCGGTACTGATCTCGAAAGACGACTAGGGGAGCTACCAGAGGATCTTGAGAACCTCTACTGGCACATGATAGACCGAGTCAAGCCCGTCTGGTATTTGGAAGAAGGTTTTCGCCTTCTACTTCTTGTCAAGGCTGCCATATTCAATTTGAGAGTGCTCCAACTATGTTTTGCGGACATGCAAGTTGAAGATTTTGCGCTCAAGTGTAAGATGAATGAGCTAGACAAGGAAACCATGTCAAGACTGTGCAAGGCAATGGCAGGCCGAATCAAGACTCGTTGCCTTGGTATGATCGAAATATCAGGTGATGTGGGTCCTGAGAGCAAAGAACTCGGTACACGCAGAGTCTCTTTCCTGCATAAGAGTGTGGTGGATTTCCTTGAAACGCCACGAGCCCAGCATCGCATTACCGCCTCTCTAGGCAAGCAGGCTTTCGTACCTGAAACCAGATTGGTACAATCCGGGCTGCTGGAACTGAAAATGGTTCAAAGGTCAATTTTTGAACACTTCGATCCTCTAGTTCCGCAGGGACCGAAGCGCGAAACATGGTTCGACGAGATTCGGCCAATAATCGTCGAATGCATAGAGTATGCCAAAATAGCAGAGGAGACAACACATCAAGCTGATGTCTGCTTGCTGGACGAAATCAACAGGGTTGCGGAATGCCTTTGGACCTCTATCACCTTCAAATCGGAGGAAGAACGGGCTGGGACAATCCACTGGTCGGCCGCGCCTCGAAGACCGCGAGGTTCTCTGACCTACGATCCCGCAGATACTGAGGATACTACTAAATTATCCCTCTACGAGGACTCACCACGGACGTTAGGACTTTTCCCCAGCACATCTAGCTCTGCACGAAACTCAAGTAAGGAAAAGGACACCAATATTTCAAGAAACCGGGAATTAGAAAGCTTGGCAGAGCTCAAAGTGGCTGTCAAGATAATAGAGCAATCCCGTGAGAGCTCAGCAAATCAGACTACAGAAGAAGCTGGAAACCCCAGTCAGCATTTAGAGTTGATCTCCCCCGACGATTCAGACAATGGGAGTGATGAGTCATCCTCCGCGTCAATTTCTGTGATCAGAATGTCTATATTGAAGAAAGGAAGCCTTCCCACGGAAGAGCCCTTGGTCGTTCATTTCGCCGAATCCGAGCTGGACTTACCCGCCCCCAACTGGGATTTTCAGGCCCCAACCCGAAAACAGCGTCTGATGCAGCATTACTCGGAAGTCCCCGTCGAGTTGAAGCTTGGTCAAAAACGGCTGGAACTCCTGCTTGCGCCCAACTCTTCCCCATCCCATGTGACTTCCTTTGAAGAGTTCGTCGAGTTTCTCGGGCTGCGCCTTTACGTGGAGGCGAAACGGGAGGAAAGAGGTGATATTGAGAACCGGATGCAGAGTCCTTTACAAGCGGAAGAACGGCCTGGAACCACAGCCATACTCGACAAGGATATCAGGGATGAAAATGTATCGCCACCAGAGGAAGCGCCTAAACCGGAGTTAAAAGAAACTTCTAGCGATGATGGAAAGCAAGCACCTACACTTAGTCCTGCTGTGGAAGATACCGAAAGCGACACAACAAATGGAGTTGGTGCTGGAAGTGGAACCGTGCCTGAGGTAGGGCGCGAACGAAAGAAGACTGAACGCGCTGTTGCGAAGCTTTGGCAGTCTATTGTTGGACTATCTCGTTGGTCTCGAGTGTCTAGGTGAGGGAATTGGAAGAAGACTAGAGACTCTGAGGGAGGCATTACACATCAATTGGCCGGACCCGGAGATCTTATAACTGGATGGAGGGAAATACGCCGCGAGTGGAAATAACACCTGCAATGGCACAAAAGTGAAAGATAATTGCCCTATATGCAAGGGCCAAGCCAGTTATCGGCTATATGATGGCTAAAACGATGACTAAAATGATGAAATTTGCTGGTTATACATCTCCTGAGGCGTTGCGGATACACTATATACTATAAGGCCAAAGGGAGCGTTGACGGGCCATTCCCCATCAGGCGACAGTAAAGTTACATCATTTCGAAGCCTGCCGCTTCCCGCTGAAGCATCGGCGCCCTTGATGAGGGCACCCGCAGAAGGACGTCCAAGGAAAGCAGCCTGTACATCACAACGGACCCGTTCATTCAGGTAGGCTTGGAAAATGCTGGCATCCCTATGATTCATGACCTGTTAGAGCACAGCCTGACTTGCTATATCTAAGAGAACATCGGTGTCCATAGATTGAGTCTGCGCTGATAGGGATTATATACGTACCGTCCAGTTCGTTGCCCCTCCCACGGCGAATGACACAGGGAGCTAAAGTCTACACCATCCCGCTGGCCATGCCTAACCGTTGAAAGTAATAGAGGAAAGTCTTATAGCGTAATGCCTCCGTTGGAGACGTGTGTACGCCATAGGTAGAAGAAACGGCCTGACGAATAATTAGTGTACCGAGTATGGACTTTTGAACCGTAGCTGTATGCTGCGGTGTGGTGCTTGAACTCGAATATGGAATATGTCTTTCACTGATTTGATGTCTGCTTTAAACGCATCATCGTCCAACGCGAAAATAATCACGAGCAGAATGACGTTGAACATGCGGTCTTTAACCTCGGACTGAAACAAAGATCATATCGACGTTCCAACCGAACAAGTTGGGAGCAACCGCACCGCAGAGGGGAAGGCAGCGTTTGAGGAGCTATAGCAACGACAACCCGCTTGTGTAGGTGAGGACTGCAATGTAGAGCCGAGAAACGAGCTGGAAATGGAAACAGAAGCGTGCATGTGAAAGATGATCTTGGGGTTGGCTCAGATAATTGAGAGGAGGTTGTGTGAGAGAGTTGTGAGGTCGATTGGCGTGCTGCAGTAGGGGAAGAGGCGAGCAGGAAGGAGGAAGGCCGTCCGTATTTGTAGTTGAGGCGGTCCATGTAACATGCCGCACAGGCAGCCGTCTTCGAAAGACCGGGCCCGTAAGTCGTGGGAAGCCATTTTGGGCGTGCGAACTTATTGCAAGGAAAGGCTGGACAGTATTTTGCCCTGGCGAAATGGATATATTGTGGAAGACTGACAAAAGATGTGCCCTGTGGATATGTAGTTGCCTGTGGGGGTGGGATCGTTTGACACACCTAACGCACGCGACATCTTGATTGAATGCTACATCTCGGGTGGTGCAGCAACCATCATGTTTGCCAGGCAAGCCAGAGATCTTGCTACGCTTGCGGCGGAATTCGATGCCTTCGTTCATTTCCTTGGCCAAAGGTTTTAGCTGTAGCCCTGCATAACTTTAAAGCTTGTGTCAACATTTTGATGCTCCAGAACGCTTAGCCACAGCCCCACCGTTATCTCCGATTCACCTTAGCCTTGCAAATCCTGCTCAATTGTGTCCAAACGAAACCAGCTCTCGATGTACTCGTCTCACATGTCTACGTGGCCGAGGGACCGCAGTAGCCAGACTCATCAGCGACTTGCTGTCAGGTGAAGCTCTTGCCGTTGTATGACTCACGAGCTTTAAGTGAGGACAATGACCAGATTATTCTCAGCCCGTAAGCTACAACGCGGCTTTACATGCCAAAGGTAAAATATCATCGTCCCCGCCTCTAATTTCGAAAAACACATGATTAAAACCCTTTCTAATCTGTCAATCCACTGAGTCCTCGTTCGAGGCACATGACTGAGCACACAACGGTGTTGAAAAATGATATTTCGGGCTTTGCCCCTAATCGCATGAATGTTGTCAAAAAAGCGGTGGCCCCATTTAAACTGACTCCGTGTACAGATAGCTGCCTGTATCGACTTGTCATCATCATGGCCTCGACTCCGGATCTACCGATTGCCATCTCGCTGATCGATGGACGGTATTTTCTCTTCTCAGCCGACGTAGTCTCCTATTTGAGACGAGAACATCGTATCTGCGGCGTCCTCATAGGCAGCATCCCCCAAATTCCACAACAAAACGTCTTTCTTGGGTTACCCCTTGAGTTGATGCCCGAAGAAGCGCAATTGCTGGTCGCCAAGAACGTCGCCTACGTCGTCGATGATGTCAAAGCTCACGACAAAGGCCTGCGGAACCTCGATCGGAGCCGACGACGTGACTATCTAACCAGCTTGCAACAAGCAGGCCAGAAAGCAGCAAAGTCACAAGCCGAGTTCCGAGGACAGAGGAAGGAGCAGGCACTAAAGAAGCGTGGAGTGGCCCCTAGATCTGACGACGTCGAGCCAGAGGCTACGGTCGACGGCGATCACACCTCCCACGACGACGCGTCGACCAATGCGCCGGACACAGATCCGGCCGATTCACTCTTCTCGCCACCGTCCAACCCCCCCAAACCCAAGTCCAACACCGTCCCAGCACTAGCCCTCACACCAGCAACATCACATCTCCTCCTCCCAACACCACCATCAACACCTCCACTCCCCCTCCTCAACCCTCCACCCTCATACCCCCTCTTTGCCCACCTCCACGCCAAAGGTTACTTCCTCTCTCCCGGCCTGCGATTTGGCTGCCAATACGTCGTCTACCCGGGCGACCCACTACGATTCCACTCACACTTCCTCGCCGTCGCCGTAGACTGGGACCAGGAGATCGAACTCATGGACATCGTCGGTGGCGGTCGTCTAGGCACAGGGGTAAAAAAGGGATATCTCATCGGTGGCAAAGAACCGGAGCAGGAGAACGTGCGGACTTTTAGCGTGGAGTGGGCGGTTATGTGAGCAATGGCTTCCATCGCAGCACCTAGGACCAAGGAATGCAGGCTAGTGGAATGTCTGGGGTGAGTGGACGCTAGGCTAGATGCTTGCACATGTTCAGCTACTAAGCACACGAGCAGGCCAACGCGCATTCAGAGGAGTGGACGTTGAGGTCATCATGGTACGAGGAAAAGGGTCAGAAAGTGCATCTGGCAGATGGAAGGAAGCCTAAACCTTCCTTATTGAGCAGCTAGCCAGCTCGTTCTAAAGATACGAGAAAACGTCATGCACGTTTCAAATGCGAATCTCATGTCTGTGTGGCATTTTTCTACCTCTGTGGTGGCAACAACGACATGCCGACATGAGATTAACGGGATCAGCCCTTCTGCCTTACAGTGAGGAGCAATGGGGAAGAGAAGTATGGGATGCCAGCTAGCGGATTTACTTTGATGGACAGTGCTCATCAGACAATTGCGAACATTCCCCTGCCTCAGCCTTGACGAAGGCTTTGATCAACAGGATGGCGGTAGCTAGCCAACCTAATGGCAAATCTGTAGCATTTTGCGCATCAGAATCTACTCCCGAACAGTAACGGGCAATGTCAAGCAATATTGAACTCATCAGCCCCCGCACCCATCATCATCTTCCGATTCCTGACCTTCTCCCTCATTTTCTTCGCCGCTTCATCTGCCTCTGAGGGCTTCTCCAAGACCACTCTCTCATTACTGGCATCTTGCCCAACCTTCCTCTTTCTTCCACTCGAATTCTTTGAGCCTCGTCCGCCCATCCCAGGTACATTCATCCTTCCCGGCGCATCCCTCAAACCAAACGCCTTTGCCAAATGCCCCAGATGCAACTCCTTGATATCAAACCACTTCCTCTCCGCCGCAACATGCGTCGCATATGCCCTCACATGGCTCTGGAATGCCCTCTTCGCCAGCTCACCGTACTTTGGGTCTGAAAGAACCCAACGCTCCACGTCGAGCTGGAAGCCCGTCGCTTTCTGCTCCCACGCGTTGCCAGCCGCCACCACACCAGATGAATGGCCGAAGCCTTTTTTCAGGATCTCGTCGGCAGGGGTATGTGTTATGAACCCGGCGCCCTCGGCAGCGGCTTTGTAGGAGGACTTCAGGACTTCGACGTAGCCTTCTTCAGGGCCAGGCATGAGGAAGATGATGGCGCGGCCGTCACGGCCGAGGCGTGCTGTGCGCCCAATTCGGTGTAGGTGGTCATCTGAGCTGAATGCCGGGTCGTATTCGATGACGAGGTCAAGATTCGGGAGGTCGAGACCGCGAGACGCGACATCAGTGGCAATGAGGAGGGAGGGAGTTGTGGTGCTGGAAAACTGTTTGACGATAGCGGTTCGTGTCGATTGAGGGAGGGAGCCATGGAGTTTGTAGAGTGTAAGAGGATTGGCGAGAGTGGAGAGGATAGGAGAAGGACGAACAGGATCTTGCTCGCCTACTTGATTTTGCGAGGGCTTGCTTGTGGCAGCTGTTTCTGCCTCCTCGGATCTATCTTCTTTTTCAGGATTGCGCGTAAATGCTTCGAAATGGAATTCGACAGAGTCAGCGCAGGAGACGAAGACAATAGCTTTCATGACGGAACCTTTGCGCGCAAAAGTGCGTTTGAGGAGAGCTGTCAGCGTGACGAGACGGAGTTTCGCTGCAGCGATTGTATAGGATTGCTTAAGTTGTGCAGGCGCAGAAAAGGCAGTCTCCGTCGACTTTGTGTTAGCAGCGCCACCACCGTCTTCACCATCTGCCGCCACCTCCGCCTTTATAAGCACAGCTTCCTTCAAGCTGATCTCTCCCAGTCTCTGCACATTCATTTTCATTGTCGCCGAGCAGAGAATCGTGGTCCGCCTCGTTGGCAAGCCTGGTATACCTCTATCTCTCTGTCTCTCATCAAGTTTTCGCACAATCTTCTGGATCTCGTCCTCGAAGCCCAGATCCATCAACCTGTCTCCCTCGTCGAGAACGAGCCATCGCACATTTCTGATATCTAGGACCTTGGTGTTATCCAAATGATCTGCGAGTCGCCCAGGCGTGGCTACTAGTACGTTCAAGCCTTTCCGAAGACGTGCTTTCTCTGACTTCTTCTTCTCACCACCGATAACCGTTCCTGCCACTATCCAGTGAGCACAACCCAGGAGACGTTCTAAGACCACTGATATCTGTTTGCATAGTTCCCTGGTCGGCGCGAGGATGATGGCGAACAGCCCAGAATCCCGGTGGACCGCGATGTTTCCATTCGTACTTTGTGGGTCACCATCACCTCTGCCAGACAACGCCATAATTCGCTGAACAAGTGGCAACAGATATGCTAATGTCTTTCCAGACCCAGTCTCTGACTGTATGAAAGCATCCGAGTCCTCTTTTAGTAACTGCGAGATGGAGCTTTTTTGTATGGCAGTAGGTGTCTTCAGTTCCATCTTCGTCAGAAGGTGAGCAGCTAGTGTAGGCGAAAGTCCAAGGGATGTAAATGTGTTGGTACCATCCAGCAGAGGGGCATTGGAAGGTTGCGCCGCGGCCTTGTCTGCATCTTCGGTAGGAACTTCTGGAGCAGATGATGGCTTCGGATTGTACGAGAAAAGGGAGGAGATGATCTCGCGATGTTTTGAGGAATTCTCTGCTCGTGGTCGATCCTGAAGATTCGGTCTCGGATTCAGAACCTCACTTCGAGTAGAAGCAGGCGTAAAGGTTCCACCCTCACGCCTTCTCTTCGCGGGCCTCTGGATTGGAAATTCTTCGTGGGCAGAGTCTTGAGCTGTCGCTTTCTGTTCCCCATACGTCGCAACTTCGCCTTTGCCCTCTGGCCTAATATTCCTTGCTCTGCGGTGGTGTGCGACCTTTTTCGCAACCATGCGGTCTTTCCATGAGCCACCCTTGAACTTCGGCTGGGTCTTGACGGCGTTGTCTTCGACCGTAAAATTGAGGAGCATTCCATCTTCAGCCATGGTGGGCGCTTTGCACCTGCAAAGATCGCAGGCTGCGCCAGGATATTTTCAAAAATACTCGGGAGAAATATTTCGATTGCGGGGAAAGAACAACTCCGATTGGCTTAGAGCTTGGGACCCTTTGCAACCCCAAACCGGCCGAGGCCTGAACAGCACGCGTGCACAAACAATACCGCATCAGACTACTTAAAGCTGACTCACAGTCCCCGTTCCTGGAACATGAAGAGTATTCTTGCGCACTCGAAGCTGTTGGGGATACCAGTTCAATTGAGGTATCTCGCCTACACCACGATTATGAGACCTTCCCATACAACCCCTCGTTAAGCTCCTAGATTCAGTAACATTGAAGCTTGTACAACCGTCCTGAGGTCACATAGCACTATCAGCCATGGTCCTCCCATCACCCCCTCGCCAATGGGCGGCAAAAGCCATGCTTAACATCTATCCGCCCCGACCTCGTGCCATCATCCCTAGCAACTCTTTCACATGGCGACTCCCTTCCTTTGTTAGACCGATGGCGACTTCTATACCCAACATGCAGTCAGGCGTACCGTTCCGCATCTTCGAAGATGTTCAAAAGCTTCGGAGTTTCCGCAAAGAACTCCTAATGCAACACCGGACAGTCGGGCTCGTACCCACCATGGGTGCGCTACATGCCGGCCACCTTTCCTTGATTCGAGCTGCCGCCAAGGAGAACTCAGATGTCTTTGTCTCCGTCTTCGTCAATCCCACTCAATTCGGGGTCAACGAAGATCTTGCGTCATATCCTCGAACATGGGAAGCAGACATAGCGCAGCTAAGCGAGCTAGACAAAGAGTTGGCACTGAAACAACCTCGCAGTGGATCAAGCCTATCCTCCGGCCCGGACCAGGCTGAAGGTGTTGCAGGAAGAATCACCGCCATCTTCCACCCCAGTGTCAAGACAATCTATCCAACCCTTCCACCATCCTCAGAAGAAACAGGCGATGGCTCGTTCGTTCTCATCACTCCTCTAGGCAAGAAGCTTGAAGGTGCTTCTCGGCCTGTCTTCTTCCGTGGAGTTGCCACCGTATGCACCAAGCTGTTCAACATCGTCCAACCAGACCGTGTATATTTTGGTCAGAAGGATGTTCAACAGTCAATCTTGATCAAACGAATGGTTCAGGATTTCCATATCCCAACAGAAGTGCGGGTAATGTCCACTAGTCGGGAAAAGGATGGCTTGGCTATGAGTAGCCGAAATGTTTATCTTGGGGAGCAGCGACGACGACAAGCCACGATACTACACAAAGCATTGAAAGCGGCTGAAGCTGTATACGAGTCCGGTGAATATTCGAGGCAGTCGATACTGGGTGCTGCAGAGGACGTTGTTGCGACAGAGCTCCTTGCGAACAAGAATACTCCATCAGCAAGAGCCCCGTTCGAGTTTGTCTACTTGTCCTTGGCAGACCCATCTGAGATGGACGAGATCGAGGGAAATGTCGATCCTACGCGAGGGGCTATCCTTAGCGGTGCCGTCAAAATGATGCCAGTCCTCGCACCTCAGAATGAGGAAGAACGGGCACAGAAGCCTGTTCGACTTATCGATAACGTCATATTGAAACCGAGATGATTTGCAAGCACGGATGGTGGTTGGTAATGCATATTTGATGTAACCATCAATAGATGTCCCATAACGATATCTTACCATCTTTGCCTCCCGCAGCAAGCCAATGCGTGTTCTGCGCTCTGGCACTGCGCTGTTCTTTGATGGCGTCAAGCGCGGAGCCTTGATGAGCAGGGGCCACTTCTCTACTGGCCGATGTTGCCGGTGTACTACTATGGTCCTTTTCAGGATTGATTGACGCAAAAGCTACTGCATAGCAACCATCCTTGTGCCACTTCAAGACCGCAAGTTCTCGCATTGCCTTGGCAGAATAGACTCTAATTCTGGCATCCCAGCCAGCAGTGGCGAATATCTTGCCATCAGAGCGCACGCGTAGACCCTGCTGGCCTGCATGTTTGGTGTTTAGGACCTTCTCGGATTTTTCCACCACTTCCAGAGTGCTTACACCGGTCGGAATGGCAAACTTAGTGATGATAGCATCGGCTGAGGAAGTGAAAAATACACTGTCTGTAGGGGATACATCGAGCGACAGAAGAGGTTGACTGTGCGGTTGGCTGACGAGAACTCTCTTCCACGACCAGGGTGTGTCTGCGACGTGGGATTGCACTACATGGACCATGACATGCCCAGACTCGTATCCGGAGACAACGGTCATCTGTCCATCCGAAGAATGCTTGGAGAGGGATAATGCCATTACCATCCCAGTTTTTACCTCTTTATCAGCTGGAAGTGTATAGACACGGCGCTCGGAAGGTAGATTGAAGAAATCGATTGCTCCGGAGTCGAGCGCATTAGAGACAGAGATGAGGATTGGCCGGTTCCCAAAGTCGGGTTGCAGAGAGAGACTCGCAACATGGTGTGCCAGACGTTCCTTCAGTGTGGGGGTTGGTGAATCACCTGCTGAACCTTGCGATAGTTCTTCGCTCTTATCTTGGTCGTAGCACACTGCAAATGAGCAGAAATTTAAGGCATTTACCGACAAGGAATGGAGCAGCCATGGCTCCCTCCTCATTTCGGAAAGCTCTCCCTCAACAGGAAGCCTCGCGTCGAGATTCTTGAAGTCCAATTCCCTTAGCTGCCATACGCGTAATCTGTGATCCCGCCCATGTCTGCCAAATGTCAGCACATCATGTAGATATTGTGATGACGACAAAGTAGTAATACTCACGTCACAAGCCTCTCACTATCCCAATCTCGCACTCCCAATATGCTACCCTCATGGGCTCTCCAAACCGCCACTGCTCGCTTTGAAGCAAGGCTCCATACCACGATCCAGCCGTCCGAGTCGCCCGAGGCAAGAAATGTGTTCTGGTGGAAGAAGTGGAGGGCGTGGATTGGAGAAGTGTGGCCGCGGAGGATAAAGGCTGGCACTGCGGGAGATTGTGTACCTTGTGACGTTATTTCCGTCATGATGGTTGAAGACCCAAGAAGAAACGTCCCATTGCCTCAAAGCTGATGCACCTGGTTCAAATCTTCCGAACCCTTCCAAGCATTATTTGATGCTGTAGAATAGGATAAACTCAACACGGCAGACGTCTCCAAATGAACATAATTGCGTCTCCGGTTTGGCGATTAGAAAATGCTGTTTTTCACTGACTCCATTAGGACATTTGGGAAGTGTTTGTGTTGTAGACTTTCCAGAAGTTGTTCAAATATGTCAAGCCTAATACGGGTACTGAGAGCCAAGACTCCTCACGGCCAGATCACTTTTCAAAGGCCAAAATGGAAATACACCCACTACACAACTTATCGGAGTTGGATGAGCTTGCAGCACGAATGGAATACATTACACGAGGAGTTCGTTCAGCTGCATTCGTGTCGTGAGCAACTCAACAAGCAGCTCATCTCACACCAATCTATACCCTTACTGCCCGACATTGTCGTCTCGGCATAACCTCTCCCTCTTCTTACCGCCCTACAGACAGTCGACCAGTCATTTGCCATGTCAGACGGGAGTGTATAACCTCGGGAACGTCGTACCGATGGCCTCCCCAGCCTCATCGTCAATATCAACCACGGGAGCGATCCCTTGCGATACTTAACCTTGGTTACGCTGAGGCAGTCATCGACAGACCCTCGCTCGCTGACCAAACTTGAGCTGGAAGCTGCTGCCAACGGCAGGTGTATGAGGCTTGCACTGGAACTAGACGAAGAGCGCAGATTTCCTCTCACATGTCTACTTTTGATGGTTTCTGCCCCTCCTTTACGCTTTCACCACACCTCTGATGGGTTGGCTAAGTCTTGCTCCCTCTTTGCTGGTGTTAGGAGTTTTGCAGTGGCAACATCTGAAATTGGGTCTGTGGAGAGCGATGTCCGAGTTTGTACACGCTAAAAGCATTGGGTGGCCCGCATTGTCGATGTACCAAAAACTAGCTTCAGTTTTGGTGATTTGATGTGCTTGCGAGTCTCGAGCCGAGGCGTACAGGGTTCCCAAACGAGGAGTCGCTGTTGTCAGCTTGAAATAGGCCCGCGGTTAAGGATCACCAAGTGTGAGAGCCTTCTGTGTGGTGGAAAGGAGAACTTGAGAAAGTCGCGAAGGCAAGTACCACTGCTCCGTGCATGCGGTTTGAGGTGAACTGCTTTGACATGTTAAGGATATAAAGAAACTTCAAAGTCTTGGATAGAGAGAATGACGGCGAAGCGTCGGGCAGAATTTAGGAATTTTCGAGCTATTGAATTTGTTTCGTGGTGCTAGCCACATCAAAGGCCTGCCGAGCTTCACGCTCAAACCAGTAAGGTGATCTCTCGGAGCAAGGTGAGAAGCACATTAAAAAGAAATCCCCCCGGTCTTGTGCGTGGTGGTATCATTCTTTGGCCGAATCTCTTGTCCCAACACAGCCGCCCTGTTGATTGCCCAAGAACGCCGTGAAATGCAAGCACGCCTTGAAGCCAGCTACTCGCCCAGAGCATTGCTGAGAGGAGTCTTGATACGGTAATACAGAGCATTGAAAAAAAAGAGCTAAAATGTGAATCGGAACTTTCATTTGGCTGGGCAATCGCTCTGTCCAGGCTTTGTGGGGTAGAACCTAGGACCATGTTAGCAAGACAATAGAGAAAGGGATGGCGCTCAAGACATACCATGCAGCAACTGCGATGATAATGTACAAAATCTGTAACAACACGCCCTCGAGCCAATGTGACTTGCCATCCTGAATAAGATAATTGACAAGTAGCACAGCAACAAACAGAATGGCGATCTGAAAGCCGTCAAAATAGAGCGTCATCTTGGAGGTATTCTCATTTCCAATGATCCAACCAAGGACGACATTGAAAGGCAGAACAAGTAAAGCAATCTGCATGCTGGAGCCTACGGCTACACCGATCGCAAGGTCCATCTTATCTTTGACCGCGACGGTGACAGCGGTAGCGTGTTCGGCAGCGTTTCCGACAATTGGAAGTAGAATAAGGCCGACAAACGTCTTCGAGATTCCACTGCCGGAACAGGTAATGGCATTGATAGAGTCGACCAAATATTCAGCATTGAGAGCGACCAGAACCGTCGAGCCCGCGAGTGTAAGTATGGCAACCAAGAGGGACAGTTGAGGTTCCGGTTCTCCTTCTTCCTCTTTCTCGCTCTTCTTTCCCTCCCTACTCTCTGGGGGGGATTCAGGTATAGTGCCATCTTCCAAAGCAGACTTTCGGCGAAAGTCCCCCTTGGCAATATCCTTCATCATCCGACCTGCTCTTTTGGCTCCCTTCATTTCTTTCTTCTCGTTCTTCTCACTAGGCGCGTTGTACATCTCGGCGTGAGTCTTGAGCTGAAAGAAGATGTAGCATGCGTATACAAGGAGGAGGAGGACAGATGTCGCACGGGAGATCTGCTTGATGCCCACGTCCCCGGCACCGGAGAAAGCATGAAACGCTGTCGGGAGAATCAGACTGCTCACGGCCAGGAACAACAAGCTGGATGCTGTTTGCGCTACTGTGATGTTGAAAGCTTGCTCAACTCGGTTGAAGCCTCCGAAGAAAAAGCACATGCCCATTACTAGAAGCAAGTTGGATAACATGCTGCCGATCAAAGAGGTCTGCACGATCAGAGTTTGGCCCTGAACGAGAGCGATGATAGAGACGATAAGTTCGACGGCGTTGCTTTGAAAGTCAGCTTCTGCGGTTGGCAACATCTGAACAAAACCAAGACTAACCCAAAGGATGCGTTGAGTAAACCGCCAATGGTTTCGCCCGTCCTATATGCGATCTCTTCTGTAGCGTAGCTAAGCATTGCTGCCAGAGGGATAATGGCAATGAAGTTGACGACGAAAACCGCGACTGGGTTAACGTGAGCATAGTAGAGTGCGATACCGACGGGGGCTAAAAGTGGTCAGAAATGGACTCGAGCGCGTAGGAATGGCTACCAACAGGCAATGAGCAGAACGTTGATCCAAGAATTTAGTATCGTCGCTCTAACTTGACTCATCGGTGTATAGACTCTCTTCTCCTTCTTTTTGGCATCGGGGTCATCAATTTCGCCACTGGTGTCTTTGGACCTTCCCCACGATTTTATCTTGTCTAGGGCACCTACATTTCGATGATGCGGGCCGTCATGATTGGTATCGAGGGGGGCCTCGTTTCCAACTCTGTCACCAACGGCTATTCCGCTGCGAGTAGAGTCAGGCCCCTTCCTCTGTGGAACTTGTTCAACCTTATCCGCGGAGATTTCTTCGTTAGCAGGGCTGGTTGTACGGCTAATCTTGAAGTCCGCGTTTTGAAAGTCATGCGCTGAGGTCACGTTTGGTGTCGTTGCGCTATGCTGTTTCTGCTCATCGAGACCCAATTCACGTCTTCTATCAAGGGATGTTGTTGATCTGTAATCTTGCCCGTCTGTTTTGATAGGTTTCAACCCTTTGAGGCCTACAACACCCGTCTCCT
>Ga0335072_10000381_pt1 | contig 90998 bp, 81 predicted proteins | sample Lox_Sample_21_FD_206725 | JGI IMG/M metagenome (GOLD analysis project Ga0335072, IMG submission 206725) | Soil microbial communities from Loxahatchee National Wildlife Refuge, Florida, United States - Lox_Sample_2.1 | ecosystem: Environmental > Terrestrial > Soil > Wetlands | place: USA... | reverse complement strand
TCACGGGTATTTAGCCTAAATTCCCGCATCTTGCCAACCTTCTCGGCCGGCTCGTCACGGCCAGCATCAACCGTGCCGTTCATCTTCCCTCATCTCTGCTACCGTCTCCGGGTTCTGCTCGCAGGTCCAGGCCGCGATCGTCTCGCTCCGGAGGGGGTCGCGCGGGGAGGCGCTCCCTGAAGCCGCCCGGCAAATGGAGCTGAGTGAATGGAAGCGAGCACCGGCCGGAAGGAAGCGAGATCCGTTCACGCCTTGAGCGGCAGCAGTGCCTGGGTGACCAGGGGAAGCGTCGTGACGCCGAGCGCGCCAAGCCTGAGGGTGCAACCCCATGGGCCGTCGCCGAGCGGCAGAAGCGGCGCCGGGCCTCGATCGGTCAGCAAAGCCGTTGCTGGAAGTCTCGGTTTGCGGCTAGCGTCGCCTGGAACCCGGCGGAACCAGAGTCCATTTTGGGAATGTCAGCTTGCAAGCCGCGAGGAGGATGGCTTTCGTTGTCATCGGGGCAGGCAAGCATCTGGCCCATGGCGGAGATGTGTATTACACTTAATTTACACGATTGTCTATAGATTTACACTCTGCGCCAGTTCCGCTAGCCGACGACCCGGCAGGGTGGAACCGTTGAGGGCTTGCGGAGCGCAGAGAACGAAAGAGCGATTGGTCATCACCTGCGGGGGCGGCTCCGCCCGTCAGGCAAGCATCGGTTCTCCCTTCGGTTCTCCCTCCAGACAAACCTGAGAGAGTGCATGACGGAGCAGACGAGCGACGACAGTGGGCTGGACCAGGACGGCAAGCCGGTGTTTCACATCCCACAACGATATGCCGAGAACCTCAGACTCTACCTCGCCCGGGGCGGAGCCGGGGATTTCGACGACCTTGCCGCCGACTACGCGCGCGATTCCGACGATCTGCCGCGCTTTTACTTCTTCCATCTGCTGTTCGATCAGTTGGTCAAGGATGGGATCAAAGGCGATATTGCGGAGATCGGCGTCTATAAGGGGAATACGGCCCGCCTGCTGGCCTGGATGGCGCGGCACATGGGCACGACGGCGTACTTGTTCGACACCTATGCCGGATTCGACCCCAACGACCTCATAGACCTCGATAGCCAAAAGAAGATCAGCTTCACCGACAGCTCACTTGCCGCCGTGCGCGCACGCGTCGGCGAGGAGAACGTTCGTTATATCGAAGGCTATTTTCCCGAGACCACGGCTCAGCTGCCTTCCGGCGCGCGGTTCAGTCTCGTCCACATCGATTGCGATCTTCACGCTCCCATTCGAAGCGCGCTTGAATATTTCTACCCGCGCATGATGCCTGGCGGCTTCATCGTGGTGCACGACTATTCAAGTCTGCACTGGGAAGGAGCGGAGAAAGCGGTCGACGCATTCCTCGCCGACAAGCCGGAAGCGCTCGTGCCGCTGAGCGATCTCTGCGGCTCGGCCGTGATCCGCAAGAGCAAGTCTGGGCCAGCCAGCGCGGTCGCCACCAACATCGCTATCGGCCTCGTCGAGCATCTTGGGGACATTGTCGCCTGTGAGCCGGTGGTGCGTCATCTGAAGGAGGCCAATCCGGGCGCAACCGTCTGCTGGGTGGTGCGCGCGCCCTATCGCGAGCTCCTGGACAGCAACCCGCATATCGACGCCGTGATCGTGGTGGAGTGTCTGACGGAGTGGATGATCATCAAGAACCACCACCGATACGATCAGGTGGTGGACCTGCACGTCAATTATCGCATCTGCTCCTGCTGCGGCATCCCGCTGATCAAGAATCGGGGCAATCCGTTCGTCGATGGCCAGATCTGGCTCGACCACGGCAATCTGCTCGAATCCTTCTCCCAGGGCGCCGGCCTGCCGAAGCTTTCGGGGCAACCGCGCGTCTATATCCAGGAAGCCGATCGCGCGAGGGTGGACGCGCTCGGTCTGCCGGAGCAGTTTTGTGTTGTCCACCGGCGCTCGAACGACCTCGATAAGGATTGGCCGGACGAACGCTGGCGGGACCTCATTTCCTGGATGATCCTCGGGCTCCATCTGAAGGTCGTCGAGGTTGGCCAGGGCGATGCCGATCCGGAAGAGAGGCTCGGGCCGGATTATCGCAGCCTGCACGGCCAGACCGGCATCCTCGAAACCGCCGAGGTGATCCGACGGGCCGCCCTGCTCATTGCGGTCGACAGCGGGCCCGCACATCTCGCCAACGCCGTCGGCACACCCGGCGTGATCCTGCTCGGGCGCTACAAGGAATTCCGCGCCTACAACCCCTTCAGCGGCTTCTATGCCTCGGGCGCGCCGGACGTGCGGATCGTGCGCAATCTCACGGGACCCGCGCGCGAGATCGAGATCGGCGTCGTGCAGGAGGCCATCGAGTACATCCTCTGCTTCATCGCCGAGCGCGACGGACGAGCCCCTCCGCGCGCGGCCGCGCCAAGTCTCCAGTTGCCGCCCACCTGTCGTGCGCCCACGGCGGAACCGGCTTCATCCGCTGTCCAGGACGCGTTGCCCAGGCTGCTCGCCTTTTACCTGCCGCAGTTTCATCCCATCGCCGAGAACGACGCGGCACATGGCGCCGGCTTCACCGAATGGAACAACGTCATCGCCGGCAAGCCGCTCTTCAAGGGCCACTATCAGCCGCGGCAGCCGGGCGAGCTTGGCTATTACGATCTGCGCTCGATCGAGGTGATGCGCGCCCAAGTCCAGCTGGCGCGCACGCACGGGATCACCGGCTTCTGCTTCTACCATTACTATTTCAAGGGCAAGCGGCTGCTGTATCGGCCGATCGAGAACTTCATTGCGTCCGACATCGATATGCCGTTCTGCTTCCTGTGGGCAAACGAGAACTGGTCAAAACGATGGGACGGGGGCGACCAGGAAGTCATCATCACCCAGCTTCATTCGCGTGAAGACGATCTCGTGTTTCTGCGCGGTCTCTACCCGATATTCGACGATCGCCGCTATGTGCGCGTCGATGGGCGGCCGCTGCTCCTGATCTACAAGCAGCATCTCTTCCCCGACATTGCCGAGACCACCGAACGATGGCGGCGGGAGGCGGAAAGGGCGGGCTATCCGGGCATCTACCTCGTGATGGTCGATGACTGGCTCCCGCACGCCACCAATCCACGCGCGCTCGGGTTTGATGCGGCCTACGAAATTCCGTCCATCATCGTTCCTCAGAATGCCGAAATTTCCGACCACGCGCGCTTCGCCTTCACCGGGGAATTCGACGGCCGCATCATCGACTATCACAAATTTGCGGAATTCCACGCCAACCGCCCCTTTCCGGAATACAAGCGGTTCAAGACCGTGATGGCGCCATGGGACAACACCGCCCGCTACCAGTCCAGGGCAATGGTCCATGTCAACACCGACAACGACACCTATCGCCTCTGGATCACCAAGGCCTACCTCGATACCTATCGGCGCTATGCCGGTGAGGAGCGACTTATGTTCCTGCATTCCTGGAACGAGTGGTGCGAAGGCACCTATATCGAGCCCGACGGCAGACACGGCCGGAGATATCTCGAGGAGACGCGGGATGGCGTGAACGACGCCATCCACGTCATCCGCGGAGCCCGGAAGGCCGGATTCGATCTCGACGCCGCGTCGCTCGTCAATCGGATCGGTCGGGAGCGCGAGGAGGCGTACCGCATCATGCTCAAGAGCATGCGAACGGAGGCTGATCACGCCTGGAGAGAAGCCGGCCGCGCCGATACCGCGAGGACGGAGGCGCAAGCGCTGCGCGCCGAGCTTGAGGCGGCACGCTGCGAGGCCAATCATTGGCGCGATGAGTTCCTGGCAATGCGGCGCTCCACCTCCTGGCAGGTGACATGGCCATTGCGCGGATTGAAGGAGATATTGCGAACTGCGCGACGGCGGCCGTGACGGGCGTGAGGCCGTTCTGGTGACCGCTTCGGACGGTCCCGTGGCCGAGACCGCTCTGGCGGAATCGTCGGCGGTGCGGTGCCGCTACGGACGGCTGCTGACGATCCGTTCCGACAAGTTCGCATCCGAATCCGTTCGTCGCTACGGTGAATGGGCGCAACAGGAGCTGGACCTGGTCGGCAGGCTGGTGGCGCCCGGCGACTGGGTCGTCGATGGCGGCGCCTATATCGGAACACATACCCTCGCATTCTCCCGTTTCGTGGGGCCTTCCGGGCAAGTCGTTTCGTTCGAGCCGAGACTTGAGGTATTCCGCCTCTTGCAGGCGAATGTCGAGGAGGTGAACCGGCTCGACAATGTCCGCCTGCTGGAATGCGCTTTGGGCGAGCATCCGGGATCGTTGGAGCTGAGCCCGCTTGCCTCGGACGCGGAACTCGCCAATCCCGGCGGACAGTCGGTCACCGATAGGCATGGCGCCGCCTCGGCCTATGCCGTGGCAGTCGTCACCCTCGACGCGCTCGATCTGGAGCGCCTCGATTTCCTCAAGCTTGACGTGGAGGGCGCGGAGGCATCCGTGATAGCCGGCGCGCGACAGACCATCGCGCGCCACCATCCGTTCGTGTTCGTCGAGTTGAACGCTATAGACCCGGGGGCCGAGGTCCTGGCCGCCATGCGCGCACATGACGGCTACCGAGCATTCGGCAGCATCTCCGCAGCCTTCAATTCCGCCAATTATAACGGCAGCACGGAAAATATCTTTGCGGACGCGATGGAGACCGCGCTGCTCTTCGTGCCGGAGGCCAAGCTCGACCGCGTCAAGGCCCTGACCGCGTCATTCCGACTGACCCCGGTCGACAGCATCGATGAGATCGCCCTGGTGCTGCTGCACAAGCCGCAATACCCAGCGGAGATCCTGCGCAACACCGCTGCCGGCCAGCATCTCGGTCTCGATTATCCCAGCCCGCTGGCCCAGCGTCTCATCTGGGAGCAAGCGGAAGCAGCCGAGGCACATGCCAACGAGATCGAGGCGGTGCGGAGGACGGCCGATGAGCACCTCGCGGCGGCGACGGCCGCATCGGAAAAATCATTACTGGAACAGATTGATTCCCTGACCCGGGCACACGCGAAGCGGGTGGTGATGCTGACCACCGGCCATGCCGAGAAGCTGCGCGCCATTTCGCGCGCCGCCGCGGAGGAGATCGCAGATGCCGCGCGCAAAGTTGAGGCCGCACACGAATGCCTGGCCTGGCACGAGCGCCAGCTCGCAGAGCTGCACGCATCACGCAGTTGGCGGCTCACCGCCCCCCTGCGCCGCGTCGCGACAATGCTGCGGCGAGCTCTGGGTCGCCGCGCCGCGCCCCATCCTCCCGCGCGGCAGTGACAAGAACAGCTCGTCGCACTCATCGCTGAGCCAAAGTGGTGAACTGCGCAACGAAGCGCGCCACACTGCAAAAGGGAGCCGGGTAGGTCGCTATCGAGGAACTCTTATCGGAAGACCTGGCCGCAGAGAGTGGCTAGAGCGGGGTGCGTTCGCTTCTGCTCACGTCTCTCGCTTTCCTTATTTGTTCTCTCGTGTGATTCAGACCTGCGGTGATTCCATCTTCGGTCATCACGTTTTAGGCGCGACGGCCGGAGCGGGGCCACTCGAAAATCGGCGCAAGAAATGCAGTTTCCTGATTGACGTTCCTTCCCGCTGGCTCGATACGGCGGGTGCTGCTGGGCCGGTGATCTTGCGATGATGAATCCTTCTCGACAGGAACAGCCCGGGCGGGTGTCGGCGGCTTGGCAAGCATTCGCTACCAAGGCTTCCGTGCGACAACCCAATTTTGGTAACTATAGCGTTCCGGTGGCGGATAGACTTTCACATCATCAAAGTAACGCCCCCAAAACTCTATGACGATATCTTTCTTCCAGAAAACTTGGTTTTTATCGAGGTCGCCATAGTAAACGAAGTCCGCTGGCATCCGTTTGTGATTGATAATCATTGAGCCGAGAGAATCTCGCACAGCAGGGTCGCTGGCGTGGTCAACGAAATAATCCCATGCGTGCTCGGTGTGGACGCTCTGGATGAGAGCCCCGCCGGGTTTCAAGATGCGTCGCAATTCGAGCAGCCACAGATCCCAGAGATATTTGATATGAGTGAACACACTCATCCCGTAGATGACGTCGAAGCTGTTCGCCTCGAACGGCATGATTGGAAGGAAACTCCCCGTATAGACCTGAAATTCACGAGGAAAGTTACGCCGCATCCATTCTATTCGGCGCGCCGACACATCTACGCCGGTCACTTTCCACTGATTTGCGGTCATCTCCGGATAGAAGTGCCGAAGAATACGGCCTGATGAACAGCCGAAATCCATGATCGAAATGCGTTGCATAGACCGCAAAACATCGCGTGCGTAATTGACTATGATATCTTTCTCATAGCGACCCCAGTCCAGGTAATCTTGGTCCGTCGTAGCGTTCCCATGGCGCTCCGCCGGAGGCGGAAGCGGAAGCGGTTCTCCATCAACCCAAACCGGCTCTTCGAAATCCGGCGGCATAGTCTGCATCTCGTGATCAAACGGCAGATGATATGCAAAGCGGGGAAGGGCCGTATATTCCGAGCGGATGTCCTGCTTCGCTGTTTCGACGGCGCGAGCAACAATCGCTTCCATATCAGTTTGAGACAAGGCCGCAGGATGGTTAGAAACGGATAGAGCCGCCAACTGGCTCTTGGCCTCCGTCATTTGTTGGAGCGCCAATGTCTTCTCTGCCTTCAATACCTCGACCTCTCGAAGCAACCCATCTCGCTGGTCGACAAGCCGCCTAATGGCAGGCACGGCTAGCGATGCAGTCCTTAGCGCGTTTCTGATCATGGATGGCCTCAAGAGTTTCAGCACCGTCCGCACTTGGGATCAGCAAGTCAATAACTCATTCAAACGGAAACTCCAAAGGACACATATCCTCACATGAACGCGCTGCGGCTCGGGAGATGCGGCTCTTTGATCGATCACGCTGCCCCGCCTGCGCTCGCCGCGGCCGAAGCCCAAGCCGAGGCGAGGTGGGTGACCGCGCATTCATTCCGCGAGCCAGGGCAGCCGGCGCCGTCTATCCGTCTATCGGCGGGACACGCGCGCCCAAATCCGAGGCGGCGACAAGAAGACCCGCTATTTGGCCGTTCGCTGCACCGCAAAAGTGAGGCCAATGGGTTATCACCGCGGAAATCCTTGTCGGAACGTGTAGGCAAAGATTACGGTCAGTGCCCTGAGGGGTGAACTCGATGATTATCTATGGAATCCTGTTTTTTCTGAGGTCCCTGTCAGCCTTGCACCAGAACCAGTGCTAATTGTTAGCTAAGAGGGGAAGCCCAAAAAAATGCTAAGCAATGCTGTCCGCCGGGCAGCGATATTGATTCCCCAGATTCGCCGCCTGAAAGAGCAAAGGGATGAAGCCCTGAGGCAACTTGAGGCGGCACGAGCGGCCGAGACACCGCAGCCCCCGACTGATACTATCGCCGATCCGAATACTCTGGTCGATTTTGCGGTGCGGCGGGCGCTGGCCGAGCCCAGAAGCGACAGTGCCGAGATCGCGCGTCGATTGCTGCTCATAGTCAGCCTGATTGTCGTCGCTGCGGCCGTGCTGATCGCGGTCATTTCGTTGTTTTACACGCTGCTTGCCTACCCGCAGGTGGACGACCTCGAGCGCACTGCGGCAATGCGCGCGCTTTCTCCGTGGCAACGGGTGCAAGGGGATTACTTTAAAATTGACGGACGGTGGGCTTCGCTGTTCATTCAATACTTGCTCTATACCGGTGGCCATGTAGTCGCGCGCTACCCTGTGATGCTGTCGATGCTGTTGTTGGTGGGAATGGCCGGGTGCTGCTGCGGTGTGGCAATCGTTAGTGGTCGCCGGATCTCCGACGCGCCGGTTTTGGCTGGTGCGATTTGTACCTACGCCTTTCTCTGGTTGAGCGCGCCACGCGGTGAGCCCTTCTATTGGTTCCCGGCCGGCATGGGATACTGGTTGCCGGTTGCTCTGGGAATGATGTTGCTGTGGATTCTATGCGCGGTTGACACCTGGTGGGCCGGACTGACCGTCATCTCGCTCGCAGCCCTCCTACCGGCGCTCCACGAAATCTGCGGTGCCTGGGTGGTGGGCGTCCTCGCCGTCGTCTGTCTGTCACGGGTCATCGGCAGGAGACCTGGCGTCAGAACCGCGGCCTGCGCAACGCTCGTGGGGTTGCTCAGTACAGCCTCGGTCGTCCTTGCACCAGCGATCAGGGTGCGCATGGCGTCAACGCCGCACCAGTCACTTCTCGCGTCGCTGATGACAGCCTGGCAGATCGACACGAGCCTGATCGCGCATTGGAAGGCGATCATCGCGGTGCTGGCGGTGATCGTGCTTGCAGCCGCACGATCGCCGTTCCGGCCCGTGTGGTACCGGGTCGCGCCACGACTGACGAGGATCAGCTTGGCGCTTGCGATAGTGCCCGGGTCGATCGTGGTGCTGACTATCGTGTCTTCCGGCCTTGGAGGTATAATCCCACCCCGCGTTTTCGACGGCATTTACTTTCTTTTGGCCGCTGCAATCGCGACTTTCGCTACCGCCTGCGGGTTCGATCTCGGGGGGGTCGCGGCGGTCAGACGTCTTCTCGATGGAAAATGCGGGCTGCTGTTGTCTGCGACGATGGTTGTGCTAGCTCTCGGAAGCACGATGCAGTTGCCCAGGTTCGCGGCGACGTTCCGGGACCTGGAGCCGGCTATTCGGAACCGGGCGGCCTGGGACCGGCGGAACTTGATGATATGGGCGGAAAGCCGGGCGGGAGTGCGTGACGTCGTTACCAGTATCTGTATGATACCCTTGACCATTCTGCCTACATATTTCGACATTACGGATAATCCTGACTGGGTCGCCAATGAGGATTTGAGAGCGTATTACAGCCTGCATAGCTTGCGACTTGCTGCGACTCGTGGCGGATGTCATTAGGGCAATAATCTCTAGACCTTGCTTCCCTGAGTGCTCCGGAAGCGGCGTTTTTGGCTGCGAAATCTGTCAGGTTGGGCCGGTGCAATGCTGAGGCATCTTCGGTGAGACCTCAAACACTTTTAATTGACGCACGCAGGGAAGCGCCGAAGCCTCACGGCGCTTGCATGACGAAAACGCGCAAGGCGGCTCTTGCGCCAGAACATTCAAACTGAGCCATTGCCGGCCGGCTCGTCACGGCAAGCGATAACCGCGCCGTTCAACCTTCGTCACCGTCTGCCGCCGCCTCCGGGTTCTGCTCGCGCGTCCAGGCCGCGATGGTCTCACGGAGCGAGGCGCCCCCGGAAGCCGCCCGGCGAATGGAGGCAAGCACCGGCCGGAAGGAAGCGAGATCCATCCGCGCCATCCAGGCCTTGAGCGGCAGCAGCGCCTGGGCGGACATCGAAAGTGTCGTGATGCCGAGTGCGGCAAGCGCGAGGGCCACCACCGGATCGCCCGCCGCATCCCCGCACACCGAGAGCGCCACCTTCACCGCCTCGGCCTGCTCGGCCAGGGTCTCGAGCAGGTCGAGCACCGGCGCCGAGAGCACATCATAACGGCTGGCGATGCCGGGCGCGCCGCGGTCCGCGGCAAAGAGAAACTGCATCAGGTCGTTGGTGCCGACCGAGATGAAATCCACCGCGGCAAGGAGGCCCGGAACCTGCCAAAGCAGCGCCGGCACCTCGAGCATCGTGCCCACGCGCAGCCGTTCCGGCTTGCGGGCAATCCGCGCCTGCTCCGCGTCGAGCAGGGCGCGGGCGGCCTGAAACTCCTCGACGGTCGCCACCATCGGGAACATCACCGAGAGCGGCCGCCCATCGGCGGCGAGCAGCAGCGCCCGCAACTGCCGCCGCAGCACCGCCGGCCGGTCGAGCCCGATCCTGAGGCTGCGCCACCCCATGGCCGGGTTGCTCTCGGCCGCCGGCGGAGCGCCCGGCAGTAGCTTGTCGCTGCCAAGATCGAGCGTGCGGAAGATGAGCTCCGATCCCGCCGCCGCGTCGATCACCCTGGCATAGATCGCCGCCTGCTCCGCCACGTCCGGCACGGCGCCGACCGCCATCATCGCGATCTCGGTGCGAAAGAGGCCGACGCCGTCCGCCCCGGTCGCCGCGAGCTGCTCGATCTCGCGCGGCAGGCCGATATTCAGCATCAGGCGAAGCCGGATGCCGTCCGAAGTGGCAGCCGCCCGCTTGCGCCAGGCGAGCAGCGCCACCTGCTCCTCCGTGCGGGCGGTCAGCGCCGTGCGATAGCCCTGGGTGACGTCGAGCTCGGGGCGAAGGATCATGCGCCCCTCATCGGCGTCGAGCACGGCCTCCTCGCCGTCATTCGCCGTTTCCATGAGCCCCTGCGCGCCGCCGAGCGCCGGCAGGCCGAGCGCCCGGGCAAGGATCGCCGCATGGCCATGCGGCGTTCCCTCCTCGATCACCAGCCCGATCACGCCCCGCGTGTGCCAGTCGATCAGCTCGGCCGCGCCAAGCCGGCGGGCAAGCAGGATCGTCCCGGCCGGCAGGACACTCGGCGCCGAGGACGCGCCGAGCGCGCCGAGCAGCCGGCCGGCGAGATCCTCAAGATCGGCGAGCCGCTCGCGCAGATAGGGATCACCCAGGCGGCGCATGCGCCGGCGCAGATCGACCGCCACCCGGTGCACGGCCGCTTCCGCCGTTAGCCCGCCCTTCACCGCCGTCGCCATCCGCTCGAACCAGCCGGCATCCGCGGCGACCAGCCGGTATGCCTCCAGAACCTCGCGCGGCGCGCCGGGCTCGGGCAGCCGGTCGGCCAGCAAGGCATCCAGACGCTGGCGCATCGCCCGCCAGGCTTTCTCAAGCCGCGCCTGCTCGGCTGCGATATCCTCGGCGAGCAGCCGCGCGGGTTGAGGGAGCGCGCCACGCCTGAGGACGTTGCCGATAACGAGGCCCGGCGCGAGCGGGGTCGCGGCGAAGCGGCGCGAGAGCGCGGCCCCGAACCCCTCCTCCGGCGGCGCGGCGTCGATCGCGTTGGGCAGCAGCTCGGCGAGCAGCATCGCCACCGTCTCCAGAGCGTCCGCCTCATCCTGCGCGAAGAGCCGCGGCAGGCGATTCTGGACCACGAGCACACCCCTGAGCTGGCCGGCCCGGCGCACCGGAACCGCAAGCATCGAGGCATAGGGCTCCTCGCCGGTCTCGGGCCGGTAGGCAAAGGCGGGGTGGTTCTGCGCATCCGGCAGGTTGAGCGGCAGGCCCGTCGCCGCGACCAGCCCGACCACACCCTCGCCCACGCGCAGCCGCGTCCGCCCGATTGCCGAGGGCGCCAGCCCGACCGTCGCCACGAGCTCGAGAATCTCGCCCGGCCGCAGCGTGTAGATCGAGCAGACCTCGCTCTCGAGCCCGGCGGCGATCAGCGGCGGCAGCGCAGCCAGCGGCGCGGCGCTCTGCGCCATGGTCTCACGCAGGCGGGCAAGCAGGCGATAGGGCGCGGTCATGCGCCCGGCCTTCGGAGAGCGCCGGAGATCACCGGCCCGGCCTTGGCTGCCCCGCTTTCCCCCAAACCGTTCCTATCCCCGTCCTGCCCCGGACCCGGCAACAACGATGCAGCGAAAGATCCCACGCCCTGAGAGATCCTTTTCCTTGAAAGACCTGTCGCTTGAAAGACTAGGCCAACTCCTGCGCCGAAGTCTTTGCCCGCCCACGGGTTGACCGTGCCCGGCTGCGCGCGCCCTCTAATACCGGCGAAGACGCGCCGGCGACGTGCAAGAGCTCACACCCGGGCATGGCGGTTTGCCGGTCGCTCGCGCCCCAACCTCGCCCAAAAGTGTCGTCAAAATCGCGGAGCCGTGCCTCATGGACCAGCCTCTCACCACCCGTACCGTCCCCGTCGATACGCTGACCATGCTGGTCACCCGCATCTTTTCCACCGCCGGCTGCACACCCGCCGAGGCGAAAGGCATCAGCGAATCCCTCGTCCGCGCCAACCTCGCCGGGCATGATAGCCATGGGGTCGTCCGCGTTCCCCGCTATGTCGAGAATTTGCGTCTCGGCCAGGTGCGTGCCGGGCAGTCGCTCACGATCGTGAGCGAGACGCCGGGTCAGGCGCTGGTCGACGGCAATTTCGGCTTCGGCCAGACCGTCGCCCCGCTCGCCGTCGATCTCGGGATCGCCAAGGCGCGGGCGAACGGTGTTTCCGTGATCGGGCTCCGCAATTCCGGCCATGCCGGCCGGATCGGCGAGTGGGCGGAGCGGGCCGCCGCCGCCGGCCTGATCTCCATCCATTTCGTCAATGTCTTCAATGGTGAGCTTGTCGCCCCTTTCGGGGGCGTCGATCGGCGTTTCTCGACCAACCCCTTCTGCATCGGCATCCCCGTGCCGGAAGGCCTGCCGCTCATCCTCGATTTCGCCACCTCGGTGGTCGCCGAAGGGAAGGTCCTGGTCGCCGCGAACGGTGGCAAGCCGGTCCCGGCCGATGCGATGATCACGCCGGATGGCAAGCTTTCCGCCGATCCGGCGACGCTCTACGGACCGCTCGAAGGAACCTATGAGCGGAATCCTTCGGCGGGCGCGGGCGCCCTCCGCGCCTTCGGGGAGCACAAGGGCTCCGGCCTTGCCTTCATGTGCGAGATTCTGGCCGGCTGCCTCACCGACGGCGGCACGTCCGGCCCGGCGGAGAAGGGCCCTGGCCGGCGCATCGCCAATGGGATGCTCTCGATCTATCTCGCCCCCTCCGGCTTCGGCGCGCCGCGTTTCGCCCAGGCCATCCTCGATTACGTGGCCTATGTGAAATCCGCGCGTCCCGCCGTCGCGGGCGGGGAGGTCCTGATCCCCGGCGAACCGGAGCAACGGGTCCGTGCCGCGCGCCTCGCCGGCGGCATCCCGCTGCAGCTTCGCACCTGGGAGGCGATCGTGGCCACCGCGCGCGTGCTCGGCCTCGATGATGCCATCCCTTCCCCGTAAGGGCCATGCCGATTGGCGCGCCCATGGCGTGGCGGGGTGATCACGGGCCACGAAAACCAGAGGGTCGTGCGCCGTGCCTCGTCCATGGCCGGGTGCCGCGCGTCGCAGCCGGTTTCGCGCCGATGATTTTCCTGATTACGTCTCTGATCGACGGAGTCCGCGGCTTCGGCATCGACCCGATCCTGCCGCTGATCGCGCCCGCCGCCCGCCCGGCTTGACCGCAGCAGGAGAGCTCATGCGCCTGGAAGCCATTCCCACCGGGAAGAATCCACCGGATGACGTGAATGTCGTCATCGAAGTGCCGATCGGCGGCGAGCCGATCAAGTACGAGATGGACAAGGCGGCGGGCACGCTCGTCGTTGACCGCTTCCTCTACACGCCGATGCGCTATCCCGGAAATTACGGCTTCGTGCCGCACACGCTTTCGGAGGATGGCGACCCGATCGACGTGCTGGTGGCGAACACGCGTCCGATCGTGCCGGGAGCGGTGATCAATGTCCGCCCGGTCGGAGTGCTGATGATGACGGACGAGAATGGCCAGGATGAGAAGGTCGTCGCCGTGCCCTCGGCCAAGCTCACCCAGCGCTATGCGCATATTGCGGAGGCCGCGGATCTGCCCCCGATCACGCTTGCCCAGATCCGCCATTTCTTCGAGCACTACAAGGATCTCGAGGAGGGCAAGTGGGTCAGGGTCGAAGGGTGGGGAGACGCCGCCAAGGCGCGGCAGCTGATCGGCGAGGCGATCATGCGCCACCGCCACCACAAGGGGTGAGTGCAGCACGGATGATGAGGGGCCACGCGTTCGCGAAGACCTGGGCGCAATCCCTCAGTGATGGAGAAAGGCGGAAACGCCACCCCAGACGATCTGGATGCCGATGCAGAGCATGATGAAGGCGGCAAGACGCAGCATCACGTTGGTGCCGCGCTCGCCGAGGATCGCGACGGTGCGTTCGGCGAAGCGGTAGCAAAGATAGATCGTGACGCAGAGGGCAATGATCGCCGCCAGCGCCGCGGCAACGAAGAAGACGAGATTCAGCGGCTCCTGAAGCCAGGGCGGGCGCACGGCCCCAAGCGTGATGGCGACCGAGATGGAACCCGGCCCGACAGTGAGCGGCAGGGTGAGCGGGTAGAAGGCATCGGGCGGTCGTGCCCCGTTGGCGCGCGTCCCGGTATCGCGCCCGCCATCGACCGAGCCTCCGCTCTCCAGCAGCCGCCAGCCGAAGGCGCTCACCGCGAGCCCGCCCGCGACCCGCACCGCCGAGAGGGTGACACCGAAAAACCCCAGCACGTTCGCGCCGAAGAAGAGGGATCCGACGAGAAGGAAAAAGCCATAGCGCGCCACGCCGAACGCCAGCGCACGCCGCTCGGCCTCCGTGCAGCCGACCGTGGCGGCGACGAAAAACGGCACGTTGCCGATCGGATCGATGATCGGAAAAAGCGCGGCATAGATGAGAAGGAAGGTCTTGGCGGCGTGGAACATGGATCGCGCTATCGAATTCGGTTCTGAAGACTGGAGCGGAGCGGCGCGACGGATTGACCCGCCCGCCCGCCGCGGCTATCCCCCGCTGCCCCTGCCGCAGGAGAGGCGCATGGCATCATCGGGCACCGCCGCATTGGCTCCGCCTGCCACCACCGGCGGGATCGCGGCCGATCGGCTGCGCAGCCTGGTCGAGCGCATCGAGCGGCTCGAGGAGGAGCGCAAGGCGCTCGGCGCGGATATTCGCGATGTCTATCTGGAAGCGAAATCGGCGGGCTTCGATGTCAAGGTGATGCGCCAGCTCATCCGCCTGCGCCGCCAGGAGCCGCAAGCGGTCGAGGAGCAGGAGACGCTGCTCGATCTCTATCGCCGCGCGCTCGGCATGTAGCCGCCGCGCGCGCCGGGCGGGCTTGACCTCACGGGGTTGCATCGAGCATCGCCCTGTGGGTGCTGAGCACGGTATGGCGGCGGATTTTCTGGGTCGGTGTCAGCAGCCCGTTCTCCTGTGTGAAAGGCGGCACCAGCCGGTGATGGCGGATGCGCTCGATCACCGAGAGACGTTCGTTCACGCGCCGCACCGCCGCCGCGACCGATGATTCATCGGCTTCCTCCGAAGCGACGAGCAGCGCCGAGAGATAAGACTCGCCATCGCCGGTCACGACCGCCTGGAAGATTTCGGGCTCGCTCATCAGCATGCTCTCGATCCGCGCCGGCGAGATATTATCGCCACCCGAAAGCACGATAATGTCCTTCTTGCGATCGGTGATGCGCAGATATCCATGCGCATCCAGCATGCCGATATCGCCCGTATGCAGCCAGCCATCGGCAAGGCAAAGCGCCGTCGCTTCCGGCTGGTTCCAGTAACCGAGCATCACGAGCTCGCCCTGCACGAGGATCTCGCCATCCTCGGCGATGCGGAGCGCCACCCCTTCGAGCGGCGGCCCCACCGTCTCGATCCGCGTGCTGCCGGGCGGCGAAGCACTGATCACCGGTCCCGCCTCGGTCTGCCCATATCCCTGAATGAGCGGCACGCCGAGCGCGAGAAAGAACCGCCCGACCTCGGGGTCGAGCCTCGCCCCGCCGCTGACCACGAGCTTGAGCCGGCCACCCAAACGCGCCTGCACCTTGCGCCGCACGAGCCGATCGAGCAGCGGCTCCGCGAGCCGGGCGAGGGTCGAGAGCGGGCGATGGTCGATGCGGGCGATTCCGTTGGCAAGGGCGCGCTCGAAAAGCGCCCGCCTGAACCGCGATTCCCGCGACAGCTGGCCGAGAATGCGGCCGCGGACCACCTCCAGGACGCGCGGCACGATGGTGATGAGCGAGGGGCGGATCGTCGCGAGATCGGCGGCAAGATGCTCGATGCCGCGCCCATAGACGACCTCGACGCCGATGGACGTCAGGAAGAATTGCCCGACCGTGTGCTCGTAGCTGTGCGAAAGCGGCAGCACGGAAAGATAGGTTTCGCCTTCGAGCGAAAGCGGACGAACCAGCGTCTCCGCGCCACGGCAATTGGAAAGGATCGCGCGGTGCGGCAGCATCACGCCCTTCGGCGCTCCGCCGGTGCCGGAGGTGTAGATGAGGCAGGCCAGGGTTTCGGGGGGAATGCGCGCGGCCTCCGCCTCGATATCATCCGGTGTGGCATCGCCGGCAGTGATCTCCGACCAGGCGAGCGTGCGGATGCCGGGGATCGCCGGCAGCGTCTCGCCCGCGACGATGAGATCGAGCCCGCCCGCGAGAGAGGCGCCGGCAAGAAGGCGCTCGGCGAGCGCGCGGGTCGAGACGATCGCTGCGCTGATCCCGGCATCGCGGAGCAGATGCGCGTGATCGCCTGGCGTATTGGTCGTGTAGGCCGGCACCGGAACCGCACGGATCGCCATCAGCGCGGTCTCCGCGACCGGGTATTCGGGCCCATTCTCGGCGAGGATCAAAACCCGCTCGCCGGCGCCGATCCCGGCGGCGCGAAGATGGCGCGCCGCTGAAGCGGCCTCGCGCGCGAAGCGGTCCCAACTCTTGGCCTGCCAGGCGCCGTCGCGGAAGGCGCGCAACATTGTCCGCCCGCGCCATTGCCGGGCGCGGCCGAACAGCATTGCGGCCAGGTTCGGCCAATGCGGATAAGCCCCCACGTCCTCTCCTCGAGCAGGATGAGATCGCTCGCGCGAGCGCATGCCGCTCTCAGTCATTGTTTTATCGCGCGATTGAGACCCGCGGTGATTCCACCTCCGGTCATCGCGCTCCGGCGCTCCTCCCTCCGGGCCAGGCTTTTGCCCGCCCCTTTGACGGCCCTGCCCCCCGCCTCCATCTTAGGGAAGAGCAGATCCGCCCCTCAGCATAGAGGACCCGAATCCAATGCCATATCCCGGCCCGAGCCACGCCCCGGAAGGTCAGGCGGGCAGCGCGGAGGCGCTGCCGAGCTGGGATCTCGGCGATCTCTATTCCGCGCCCGACAGCCCCGCGGTCACCGCCGACCTCGCGCGCGCCGAAAAGGATGCCAAGGATTTCGCCGCGCGCCATGCCGGCCGTCTCGCCGCCCTCTCGGGCGCGGAGCTTGGCGCGGCGATCCGGGAGTTCGAACGGCTCGAGGAACGCCTCGGCCGTCTGGTCTCCTACGCGCAGCTTCTCTTCAGCGCGGATTCGACCAATCCCGAATACGGGCGCTTCTATCAGACCATCAATGAGCGCGTGACCGCGATCAGCAGCCATCTCATCTTCTTCGGCCTCGAGCTCAACCGGCTCGAGGAGCCCATGCTCGAGGCCAAGCTCGCCGATCCGGCGGCGGGTCATTTCCGGCCGTGGCTCCGCGATCTGCGCGTCTTCCGGCCGCATCAGCTCGACGACGCGCTCGAGAAGCTCTTCCACGAGAAGGAAGTGACCGGCCACAGCGCCTGGAGCCGGCTTTTCGATGAGACGGTCGCCGGCATGCGCGTCCCCGTAGCCGGCGAGCAATTGACGATGAGCGCCGCGCTCAATCAGCTTTCGGATCACGACCGCGCGGCGCGCGAAACCGCAGCCCACGCCATCGGCACGGTGCTCGCGGACAATATCCGGCTCTTCTCCCTCGTCATCAACACGATCGCGAAGGACAAGGAAATCGCCGATGGCTGGCGGCACTATCCGCACCCGGCGAGCTATCGCAACCGCGCCAACATGGTCGAGGACGAGGTGGTCGAGGCGCTCACCACCGCGGTCCGCGCCGATTATCCGCGCCTTGCCCATCGCTATTACCGCCTCAAGGCGGAATGGCTCGGGCTTCCCCGGTTGCAGCACTGGGACCGCAACGCGCCGCTCCCCGAGGATGATGATCGCCGCATCGGCTGGAAGGAGGCGCGGCAGCGCGTGCTCGGCGCGTATGGCGCGTTCAGCCCCGAGCTCGCCGAGATCGGCGGGCGCTTCTTCGCCTCGCCCTGGATCGACGCCGCCCTTCGCCCCGGCAAGGCGAGCGGCGCCTTCGCCCATCCGACCGTGCCGTCCGCGCATCCCTATGTGCTGCTCAACTATCACGGCAAGACGCGCGACGTGATGACGCTTGCCCACGAGCTCGGCCACGGCGTGCATCAGGTGCTGGCCGGCGGCCAAGGCTATCTTCTTTCCAACACGCCGCTCACGCTGGCCGAGACCGCGAGCGTCTTCGGCGAGATGCTGACCTTCCAGTCTTTGCTTCGGGACACCACCGACGAGCGGTCACGCCGCATCATGCTCGCGGCGAAGGTCGAGGACATGCTGAACACGGTCGTTCGGCAGATCGCTTTTTACCGTTTCGAAACGCTTCTGCATGATGAGCGCCGCTCGGGCGAGCTTCTGCCCCAGCGCATCGGCGAGATCTGGCTTTCGGTGCAGAGCGAGAGCCTCGGCCCGGCCTTTGAATTCGCGCCCGAATACGCCAATTTCTGGGCCTATGTGCCGCACTTCATCCACACGCCCTTCTATGTCTATGCCTATGCGTTCGGGGATTGCCTGGTGAACGCGCTCTATGCCGTCCATCGCGACGGCCATCCGGGCTTCCAGGCGAAATATCTCGACATGCTGCGGGCCGGCGGCGCCAAGCGCCATCGCGAGCTGCTCGCGCCCTTCGGGTTCGATGCCTCGGACCCCGCCTTCTGGAAGCGCGGACTCGATGTCATCGCCGGTTTCATCGACGAGCTCGAGCGCATGCCGGGCGCCGGCCCAAGCTAACACATCGTGGCGAGCTGACATCGTGGCCGAAAGTGACGAGAGCACGCTCTTCGGCGAATTGCGCCGCCTTGCCCGCACCTCGAGCGCGGTGGGCGGGATCGCCGCGCGCATCGCGGGCCAGCGCGTCTTCGGCCTGAAGACCGATCGCGCCGCCCACGCGGAAGACCTCAAGGCCATTCTCGGCGGGCTCAAGGGCCCGTTGATGAAGGTCGCGCAATTCCTCTCCACCATCCCCGATGCCCTGCCCGAGGAATACGCGGTCGAGCTTTCCCAGCTGCAGGCCAATGCCCCGCCGATGGGCTGGAGCTTCGTGCGAAGGCGCATGACAAGCGAACTGGGCGCGGGATGGGAACAGCGTTTCGCCCGCTTCGGCCATAGCGCCGCCGCCGCCGCGAGCCTCGGGCAGGTGCATCGCGCCACCTTGCCGGACGGGACGGAGGTTGCCTGCAAGCTGCAGTACCCCGACATGCCGAGCACGGTGGAAGCCGATCTCCGCCAGCTCAAGCTCGCCATGGCGGTCTATCAGCGGATGGACAACGCCATCCATCAGGACGAGATCTACAAGGAGCTTGTCGAGCGTCTGCGTGAGGAGCTCGATTATCTGCGCGAGGCGGCACAGATGCGGCTTTATGGGCTGATGCTCGCGGGCGAGCCCGATGTTCACGTCCCGCAACCGGTCAAGGGCTATTGCACCCGCCGCCTTCTCACCATGAGCTGGCTCGAAGGGCGGGCGCTGCAGGCGCGGCTCGCCGAGAATCCGCCGCAGGAGGAACGCAACCGGATCGCCACCGCTCTTTTCCGCGCCTGGTACGTTCCGCTCTATCGTTACGGCGTGATCCATGGGGACCCGCATCTCGGCAACTATCAGGTGCGGCCGGATGGCGGGGTGAATCTGCTGGATTTCGGGGCCATCCGTGTGTTCAGGCCGCACTTCATCCGCGGCGTGATCGATCTTTTCGAGGCGGTGCGCGACCGTGACGCCGGGAAGGCGCTGCACGCGTACCAGGGCTGGGGCTTCACCGAGATCACGGAGGAGAAGCTCAAGGTTCTGAATCTCTGGGCCGAATTCCTTTATGAGCCGCTGATCGAGGATCGGGTGCGGCGAATCCAGGAGACCAACGATCCGCAGTTCGGCCGCGAGGTTGCCGAGCGCGTCCATGCGGGGCTGCGCCGCACCGGCGGCGTGCGGCCGCCGCGCGAGTTCGTGCTGATGGACCGCGCGGCGATCGGGCTCGGCAGCGTCTTCCTCCGCCTCGGCGCCGAGCTCAACTGGCACCGCTTGTTCCATGAGCTGATCGCCGATTTCGAGGAGGAGACGCTCGCCGCCCGCCAGGCGGCCGCGCTCGCCGAGGCCGGGGTCCCGCCCGCCGGTTGAGGTTGGTCCCCTCTTGCCGGGGGCTGGCCCGCTCGCGCATGGTGGGCTTGCGTGCAGCAGAGGGACCTCACGGGATGCGCTTGGCCGTGCTGAAGGAGCGTCGCGTGGGGGAGACCCGCGTGGCCGCTACTCCCGAAACGGTGAAGAGGCTCTCCGCGCTTGGCCTTGCTGTGGCAGTCGAAAGCGGAGCGGGCGCCGACGCGCATGTCGCCGATTCCGAGTACCGGGACGCCGGCGCCGAAATCGCGCCGGACGCGGCCGCAGCACTTGCCGGCACCGGGATCGTCTTCTGCGTTTCCGTGCCGGAAGCGGAACAGCGCGCGCTCATCCCGCGCGGGGCCCTGCTCGTCGGCATCTCCGGCGCCTATGGAGACCCCGCACTGCCCGCCGCCCTTGCCGCCGCCGGCATCGATGCCTGCGCGCTCGAGCTTCTGCCGCGCATCACCCGGGCCCAGGCGATGGACGTGCTTTCGAGCCAGGCGAACCTCGCCGGCTATCGCGCGGTGATCGAAGGGGCGGCGGAGTTCCAGCGCGCCTTCCCGATGATGATGACCGCGGCGGGCACGGTCCCGCCGGCGCGAGTCTTCATACTCGGCGCGGGTGTCGCCGGGCTGCAGGCGATCGCGACCGCCCGCCGCCTCGGCGCCATCGTTTCGGCAACCGATGTCCGCCCGGCGGCGAAGGAGGAGATCAAGTCCCTCGGCGCGAGCTTCGTCGGCGTCGAGGATGACGAGAGCGCTGCGGCCCAGACCAGCGGCGGTTACGCCAAGGAAATGAGCGAGGATTATCGCCGCAAGCAGGCCGCGCTGATGGCGGCGACGGTCGCCAGGCAGGATATCGTCATCACCACCGCCCTGGTGATGGGCCGCAAGGCGCCGACGCTGGTCAATGCCGAGATGGTGGGCGCGATGCGCGACGGCAGCGTGATCGTGGATATCGCCGCCGATGCCGGCGGCAATTGCGCGCTGACCGTTCCGGGTGAGCGCATCGTCACCCGGAACGGCGTTGCGATCCTCGGCTATCGCAACTGGCCGGCGCGGCTTTCGGTCGCGGCGAGCGCCCTTTATGCGCGCAATCTCCTCACCTTCCTCTCGACCTTCTGGGACAAGGAGGCCAAGGCGCCGAAGCTGCCGGCGGATGACGAGATCATCAAGGGCGTGCTGCTGACGCGCGGCGGGGCGATCGTGCACCCGCAATTCCTTCCATCCGAGGCAGCCTGACCGCGGAGAGAAACGATGAACCCGAACGAGCTCGCCAACGAGGCCGAGCACCTCGCTGACCAGGCGGCCGCGCTCGCCGCCCATGCCCATACGCTCGCCGTCGCGACCGCCACCCACCCCGCGGTGCAGTCGGCTCCCTTCATCTTTCTCTTCGCGACCTTCGTGCTCGCCTGCTTCGTCGGCTACTACGTGGTCTGGAATGTCACCCCGGCGCTGCATTCGCCGCTGATGTCGCTCACCAACGCGATCAGCTCCGTCATCATCGTGGGCGCGATGCTCGCCGCCGGCCTTTCGATCACCGGCCTTTCCTCCGGCTTCGGCTTCGTCGCCGTGATGCTCGCCAGCGTCAACATCTTCGGCGGCTTCGTCGTCACTCAGCGCATGCTGCAAATGTTCCGGAAGAAGAAATAGCCATGCCGGCGTCCCTCACCGCCTTCGCCTATCTCGCCGCCGCGGTCCTCTTCATCCTCGCGCTGCGCGGGCTCTCCCACCCCGACACGGCACGGACGGGCAACCGCCTCGGCATGATCGGGATGGCGATCGCCATCCTGACGACGGCCTTGCAGCCCGGGCTCGTGCTCGGCGGCTACGGGCTGATCCTGCTCGGCATCGTCATCGGCGGCGCGATCGGCGTTTTCATCGCGCTCCGCATCAACATGACCGCGCTGCCGCAGCTCGTCGCGGCCTTCCACTCTCTGGTCGGGCTCGCGGCCGTCTGTGTCGCCGCCGCCGCCCTCTACGCGCCGGCCGCCTTCGGCATCGGCACGCCCGGAAACCTGCATCTCGAAAGCCGGATCGAGATGTCGATCGGGCTTGCCATCGGCGCCATCACCTTCTCGGGCTCCGTCATCGCATTCGCGAAGCTGCAGGCGCTGATGAGCGGCGCGCCGATCGTCTTTCCCGGCCAGCACAAGCTCAATCTCGGGATCGGCATCGTCATCCTGCTGCTGATCATCGGCTTCATCGTCACCGGCGGCAGCCCGGTTCTTTTCTGGCTGATCGCGCTTTGCGCCTTCGCCCTCGGCTTCCTCCTCATCATCCCGATCGGCGGGGCGGACATGCCGGTGGTCGTCTCGATGCTGAACAGCTATTCGGGATGGGCCGCCGCCGGGATCGGCTTCACGCTCGGCAATCTCGGCCTGATCGTGCCCGGCTCGCTCGTCGGCGCTTCCGGCGCCATCCTCTCCTACATCATGTGCAAGGGGATGAACCGCAGCATCATCAATGTGCTGCTGGGCGGCTTCGGCGCCGAGAGCGCGGCCGCAGGCCCGGCCGGGACGATGGACAGAACGGTGAAGAGCGGCAATGCCGACGATGCCGCCTTCATCCTCAAGAACGCGAGCAAGGTCATCATCGTGCCGGGCTATGGCATGGCGGTCGCCCAGGCGCAGCACAGTCTGCGCGAGATGGCGGATGTGCTCAAGGCGGACGGGGTCGAGGTGAAATACGCGATCCATCCGGTCGCCGGCCGCATGCCGGGGCACATGAACGTGCTGCTCGCCGAAGCCAATGTGCCTTACGACGAGGTGTTCGAGCTCGAGGAGATCAACAACGAGTTCGCGACCGCGGACGTTGCGTATGTGATCGGCGCCAATGACGTGACCAACCCGGCCGCGAAGACCGATCCGCGCTCGCCGATCTACGGCATGCCCATCCTGGAGGTGGAGAGGGCGAAGACGGTGCTCTTCGTCAAGCGCTCGATGGCGTCCGGCTATGCCGGGGTGGAGAATGAGCTCTTCTTCCGCCCGAACACGATGATGCTGTTCGGCGATGCCAAGAAGATGACCGAGGAGATCATCCAGGCCCTCAAACACTGATGAGGGAAGGAGCCGGGTTATAGGGCGAGGTCGCGGAACGCGGCGACGAAGCGCGCGACATCCTCCTCGTCGTTATAGACATGCGGGCTGATGCGCATCCGCCCGAGCCGGCCCGCGACATGGACATTTTCGGCGGCGAGGCGGGCCGCGAGCCCCTCTTTCATTCCGCTCGGGAAGGAGAGGCTTAAAATGTGCGGCGCCCGCACCCGCTCGTCCGGCACCGTCACGCCGAGATCGCGCAGCCCCTCGGCGAGAAGCCCCGTGAGAAAGCGAAGCCGTTCGGTGATGGCGGCCTGGCCCCATCCCGCGACCATCTCCATTCCGATCGATGCCATTTCGAGCGAGACGAAGAAATCCCGCTCTCCCATGTCGAAACGCTTCGCTCCGGCAGCAAAGCCCGTATCGGCGAGATAGCGCGTCTGCTCCGCGCTCACGCCGCGCCGCCCATAGGACGTCTGCTCCAGCGGAACGCCATCCTGATGGCGCTTGGCGACATAGAGGAAGGCGCGGCCATAGGGACCGAGCACCCATTTGTAGGTGGGAAAGACGAGGAAATCGGGATCGAGCGCGCGGACATCGAGCTTCATTACGCCGGCCGCATGCGTCGCATCGACGAGCAGCGCCGCGTTCGCACCACGCAATGAAGTCGCGACACGGTCGAGATCCACCGCCCCGCCATCCGACCAATGCACCGAGGAAATGGAGGCCAAAGCGAGCGGCGCAGCCGGCAGTGCAATGGCCTCCAAGACCGCACGGGTCCAGTCGCCATCCTCGGGCCGCTTCACGATCTCGACCGTGAAACCCCCTTCCTCGGCGCGCGTCATCCATTCGAGCACGGGCGAGGAATGATCGTCTTCGAGCAACAGCACGCGATGCCCTGCCGGAATCCTGAGCAGCTTCGCGGCGGTGGCGACGCCATAGCTCACGGAAGAAATCAGCGCGATATCCTCGGGCTCCGCGCCGATCAGCGCGGCCGCGGCGCTTCGCGCACGCGCGAATTGCCCAGCCGGGAATTGCGGATCGACGGTCCAGGGCTGCCCCTTGCGCGCAACGCCGACGCGCCCGGCTTCCTGGCTCGCGATCGGTAACGGCCCCCAGGCCGCGGCATTCAGATAACAGACCTCGCGCGGCATATCGAAGAGCGCGCGCTGCGATCCCAGCATTCCCCGTTCCCCTGACACAAGTCCGGGCGAATCCTACCGCGCCAGCGCTTTCTCGGCCACCGTGCCCCTATGGCAATATCTTCCACATCGCATTCGCCGCACCCCACGCACACGCGACCATCCAATGCGCGCTCAGACCCGCGTGCACGCCGTCGAAGCACTGCCCGGTCGCGTGATTCATCGTCAATGCCGTCACCGCCTGATCGAGGGAGAACCGCACCCGCCAACTGGAATGCGACAACACCGTGCTCCTCCCGGGATACCGACCCCGGAAAGGTCACGCTGCGGCGCGACTATCACGGAAGCAAAGTCTCCGAAGCGATAGAAAAGCGCCTTCGCCAGCGGCTTCACGTTCCCTTCAGGCATCGCGAAGAGGAGCAGCATCTCAAGCAGGTCATAATCGGCGAGCGCATCGGGCCCCGAGTGAGCAGTTTCTCTCGTATCCTGGTGTGGGGGCGACGGTTTCGGCAAATCCATTCAGGGCGCGCATTACCCCCGCCGGCTGGTTGTTCGGCCGTGGTGCCGGTCGAAACCAACGCAAGGGGCAGAATCTCCGATCCAAATCTTGGAACCTATTAGTGACATATCTTTTAAAGATATTAAACTTTGGAGAGAACAACCGACTCTATTCCTGCTCCTCCTTAAGGCCCAGGCCACGACCGCGACGAAAAGATTAGGTATTGAGATCCTTCCAGCCGTACACAAAGATGTGACGATCCCCTACAGCTAAGATATTCTCTCCTAAATTTCTTGCAAATTCGTGACAAGATGGTTTTGATTCATTATCGAGTTTGCCATCCAAGGTCAAGTGTGAGAGCGACTGGGAGGAAAATGTGGCCCAAGAGTACGACATTGCATTAGGAGTGATGCATATCGCCGCTTCTCAGGCTAATGGAATCTGCACTTTTAAGAGGGCTTATCGCGAGATTCCAAGCCAGGTGCACTTGTCACAATCGAATCTTAAACCGTCAATCACTAGGCCAGGAGAACCGATGTGGCACCAGATAGTGCGCAATATAAAGTCGCACGATAAGAGTCCAGCCAATTTCGTTGCAAACGGACTGCTTATCCATCTGCCTAGGATTGGCTACCAAATCACTAACGCTGGCCGGAGTTTTCTGAGAAAGAATGGTCGTCACCGGTAGCGTTTTCGATATCCCGGCTTGAACCATGCTAGTTCCGTTGGTCCACTATGCTTCTTGTCCCATACGAACCAAGCATATGCGGTTGTGCCACTACCTGCTAACGGCGCACCTTTCATATAGAAAGTGATGCGTTCGCTAAAAACCCAGACACGGGCAGGGGGATGTTTGTGAAAGATTGTATTGGCTCGATTGGCACCCTCAAGGAACGCGAGCCGTAGAAGCAGAGCAAACTTGCATTGTACGCTTGTTAAGCCACTAGCTACGAATCCCTCTGCACTGTGGAATGGGGGATTAGTTATGATGTTTGGATAACGCCGATTAGTGGTTAGGAAGTCGTGCCCGATCTCTCCGTAACCACGATCATAGAGATCCGAGCTCATAACTGAGTGCCCTGTCTCAGCAAGAACTTCTGACATGGAACCATCGCCGCAGGCACACTCCCAAATTCCGCCGCGGAACGACTCGTTGTCGATTAGTGCGAACGTGGCCCAGCGTGGCGTAGGGTAGAAATCTGGCCCATCGAGATCAGCAATTCGCTTAATGGTCGGTTTGAACCCACCATTCAGATTGTAGCTTGCATCCATGGTTCGCTCCGTCTCTGGGATCGAACCATAACTGAATCAATAATTTATTCAAGAGTCATGAGAGAGCGATTTAGCATGGACACGAATCAGTTTGGTGCACGCCCTAAATCCTCAGCGAAATCGGCAATCGCTACTGCAGCATCCTCCACGTGGCATTCGCAGCATCCCATGCGTACTCCACCATCTGGTGCGCGGTCAGGCTGGCATGCGTGCCGTCGAAGCTCTGCCCGGTGCCGTGGTTCATGGCGAGCGCCGTCACGGCCTGATTGAAGGAGAACCGCACCCGCCAGCCATTGGCCGGCGGCACGGTCGGCATGGTGAGCGCGAAGCTCGCGATGGTCGCCGAGGCCGTGAAATAGACCATGCTCACGAAGTTCGGGATGTTGAAGCTCGTCCCGGCCGCCTCGATGGTGAAGCTGCCATCCGCCTGCCCGTTCTGGAACACCACCGGGCTGCCGGCCGCGCCCGCCGTGCCCAGCTCGGTCGCTCCGGTCCCGTTGCCGCTGACCTGCACGGCATCGCCGGCCGTCGCCGCCTCCACCGTCGCGGCCCCGCCCGCGCTCCCGAGCGCCAGCACCTGGGCCACCCCCACCACGATCGGCAGCCAGTCCGTCCCCGTCACGTTCCCCGCGCCCGTCGTGGCCCGATACCAGCCGAGCACCGCCTGCCCGCCGCTCGCCTCGGCGGCAGCGTTCCACACGATCTGCCCCTGCACGAAAATCCCGCTCGTGGGCTGCGCGGCGGCCTCGAGCACCGGCCCGTTGAGCGCCACGCCGAACCCCGCGCTCGCCGGGTTCGCCCCCTCGATCACATGCGCGAAGCCCACGCCCGCCACCGGCACGGTGCCCACGCCGAGATTGCCCGCGTTGAACCCCACCGAAACCGGCTCGCAATAGACGATATTGCCGCTCACCACGGCGTCGCCCGCGAAAGCACCGTCCGTCACCTGCGCGAGATTCCGCAGCCGGTTGCCCCGGAATGTCAGCCCCGTGCAGCCATTCGGGAAGACTGCCGCCGGGAACAGCACGCCGCTCTGCCACGCCCCGCCCGTCGCCGTGCCCCGGCCCTGCGCAAACGGATCGCCGTCGATCTCATTGTCGCGGATATCGATCCGATGGTTCGCGCCCGCCTGCCCGCAATTGATCCCCATGGTGGTGAAGTCGATCAGCCGGTTGTCGTGGATGTCCGCCCCGCCCACCACCACGCCGGGCGCCAGGAAGATCGGGTTCGCAAGCCCCTGAAGATGGTTGCCTGCGATCCGCACATGCCGCAGCAACGCCGGGATCGCGGCGAAGCTGAAGAGATGCACGCCATGCGCCTCGCTCACCAGCTCCACACTGCCGAGAAGCGGGTTGAGCAATCCGTTCCGCGTGAACATGGCCTCGCCGCCCGCATTGCTCGCCGCGTAAGCCAGGTTCGCGGTCGGGTCGAGCGTGCGCATGCAGAGATTGTGCGTCACCTCGATCGCCCAGCCCGGCGGCAGCGGGGTCGCCGTATCGGTCGGCGCCGTCTTCATCGCATTGAACGAAGCGTAAGGCGCCACCGGCACACTCTGCCCGTTCGCCCCCGCATTGGTCCAGGTCACGGTCCCGTCCGCCGTCGTCCCGCCCGCCGCTGGCGCGAATGCCGGTATCGCCGCGCCCGACACACCCGAGACCGTGCATTGCTGAACGTTGCCGTTGGCGTCCACGATATGCGCGCCGATCACGAAGGCCCTGTCCGCCATCCAAAGCCGCCCCGCCGCAACCCGCGCCGCGACGATGCCCGAGCCCGCATTGGTCCAGGTCACCGTCCCGTCCGCCGTGGTGCCGCCCACAGCCGCGTTGAACGCGAGCAGGCTCGCGCCCGTGGTGCCGGCCGTGGTCACGCGCTGAATATTGCCGTTCGCGTCGATCGTCTGCACCGGCTGGCCCAGGCTGTTCGTCAGCGCCACGGCAAGGTCCGGCTGCCAGATCAGCGGCAGGATCGTGGTGTTGGTTCCCGGCACGCCCGGCGAAGCCGCCGCCGCGCCCGCCTGCGCCGGCACCGAGCCGATCGCGATGTAATTGCACTCGGTATCGAGCCCGTCGATGTTCTGGCGGTTGATGCAGTCGGTGATCACATTGCCGGCGATCCGCACCGCCAGCGCCGCGCTCTCCCCCTCCGCCAGGTTGAGCCCGACGAAGGCCACCTCGATCCCCACCTGCTTCGGCCGCTCGATCACGTTGCCCAGAATGTTGATCCGCCGCGCGCCCTGGCAGGAAATCCCGCCGACATCCGAGGCTCGCGTGCCGATGATGTTGACGCCCGAGACCAGCGCCCATGCCTGCCCGGTGTTGGAATGGGCGGAGATGTAGTTGTCGTCGATATGGTCGAACTCGCCGCCGATGATCTCCACCATCGCGGAGCCTTCGCACTGGATGCCGTCCCGCGCGCCATTGCGGATCTTGCAGTTGGCCGCCCGCACGCGGCGGCAGAAGGCCGCGCTGATCGAGACATTCGTTGCGTTCTCCACGAAGACGCGATCGAAGAGCACCGAATCGATCGCCTGCACCCGGATCATCGGGCCGGCAAGCTCTGTCGTCACATTCGTGCCGTTCCACGGCCCGACCACATGAATGTTCGAGATCACGAGCGGCGCGCCCGAAGCGGGCGGATTGATCGCGCCGGACGCAATCGCCGTCGAAAGCACGGTGGGCACGCCCGCGCCCATGTTTCCGCCCACGGGGCCGATATATTGCAGCACGCTCTCCGGCCCGTCGCCCACGATCACGTCGCCCGCCTGGATCGTGGCGGCCGAGGCCAGCCCCCAGGTCCCGGCCGGGAAGCGCAGCGCCTTCTTCTGCGCCCGCGCATCGGTGAGCGCCTGATCGACCAGCGCCGCCATATCGGCAGCCCCGGTCGGATCGGCGCCCTGATAATCCGCGAAATTGACCGCATCCGTCGCCCGCGCCGCCAGCGTGCGCTCGGCCGCATCGGTCAGCATGGCCGCGGCCACGGCGGCGGAGAGATTGGCCCCGCTGATGGTGCCGCCCGTCATGCTGCCGCCCGCGATCACGGGCGAGATCGGCGCGGAGCCGCCCAACGCTTCATTCACCGCCTGGCGGAATTGCTGCCCGGCATTGACGCCGGAGAAGTTCGGAATGGGGGAGAAGGTCTCGCTCATCTCACGTCACCCCGGAACCGCGGTCAGAGTGATCGATGCCTGCAGCACGGCGATGGTATCGATCAGCCCCGTGAAGTCGGCATTGAATTGCAGGACCATGCTTGAGCTTTGGCCCGGCGCGTAAAGAGCCTGCGCGAAATCGCCTTCGGCAATACCGAAGGTATCCGCCGGAAACCCGCAAATCAGGTGGGAGCTTATGTCATGGAACACATCCTGCCCATCGTTCGAGTTCTCGGCCAATCGGATCCCCATGGTGGAAGCGCCGATGCCGCCACCCTCAGTCGCGGAAATCGAGCCCTGAAATGTCGCCCGGCAGAAAATGCGAAACATGCCGGTGGTGGACTGCGAGGGAAGAGTGAAGTTCGCGGTCAGGAGATTGGCGGCGCCGGAATTGTTCCCCAGGAGCGTCCCGGCGGGGAAAGTCTGAAGGAAGAAATTCCGCACCGAATGCGGTTGCAGGTTCACATTGAGAACCTGCGACATCTGCCCTTGCAGCGTCGCGATATTGGCGATGTTCGTGTTCTGCCGCCCGAAGAGAAAGGCGGTGCGGTTCGCAAGGGTCTGCGAAGCGGCATTGGAGTTGCCGATGCCGCCATGGGAAGCGCCGGCGCCCTGCCCTTCCACCGCATCCGTCTGCAGGAGGGAGGGGACGGAGTTCGGCGTGTAGGCGGCGCTGTCGATCAGGGTTCCGCTCATCGTCCGCCCTCAGAAGGTCAAGGCCCAGGTGCCGGAATAGTTCGCGATGCCGGAGAACATGAAGGCCGGCACCGTCGCGTGCGCGATCATCGGCTGCGGCACCACCAGCCCCGCGAGGTAGGACCAGGCCACCGTGTTGTCGAAGGTGAGCGCGCCGATCGCCGAGATGTTGAAGGAAGGCATGGCCGCGCCGGTCGTCGGCGTGTAGCCGGCGAGCGCGGCGCAGGTCCAGACGACGGTGCCGTCATTGGTCTTGCCGCCCACCGCGGTCGCGAAGGCGGGCTCGCTCGTTCCCGTGGTGCCGGCGGTGGTGCATTGCTGAAGGTTGCCGTTGCTGTCGATGATGAGATTGCCGGCCGCCTTCGCCGTGCTCGCCGTCCAGCTCGGCGGCGTGGTCGAGCGGAACGGGTGCCCGACCGCGTCGCGCACGATGTTCCCCACCGGCTGGTTGCTGTTCGCGGCCCAGGCCGGGAAGGCAAAGCCGATCGCGGCCGGAAGCTGCGCGCCCGCCGGATTCGCGAACAGCCCGATCTCCTGGATATTGAGCCCCGAAGCGGCAAAATCGCTCGCCTGCAAGGCGAAGCTGAACTGCACCGTCCCCGCGCTCGGGAAGGCCGATCCCTGCACCGCGTTGTAGTATTTCGGCGCGAGCGTGAGATCGGTGTCGTTCGCGGTGGGCGCGGCGCTGCCCGATCCATAACCCACCGCCGCCACCTGAAACCCGTTGCCGCCCGCCGCCTGCTCGGCAAAGGCCGGAAGCCCCGCATTCACCACCAGATTGTCGCGCTCGCACATCAGCACGCCGTTCCGCCAGATGCGGAAGCGGCCGGTCGGCCTTCTCATGCGTCACTCCGTTGGGGTTCCGTTGATGACGATGCCGCTATCCACCACCGCGGGCTCGTTCGCGCCGTAGGTGATGCCGGCATGGAAGAAATGCGCCGAATAGAGCGGCGCGGTGCTCTTGGCATCGCTCACCGCCCAGGCCGGCACGGTCACGATGTCGGAAACGAAGATCGGCGGCTCGAGCACGCTGTTCCCGGCCTTGAGCGTGATGAAGTCTCTCATCCCAAGCGCGGGCTCGTCGATCGGCAATTCCTGGAACCAGAGCGAATCGAGAAGGGACCGCTCCGGCTTGAAGAAGTTGATCGCCGAGACCGCCTGCGTCTCGATCGTCGCCGTCACCACCGCGCCCGCGATGCCGCTTGCCTGCTCGATCCCGTCGATATCGAGCAGCATGTCCACGTCGCTCACCGCATCCCATTCGGCCGGCTGCGGGCTCGCGAGCGTGATGGCGGCCTTGGGCACGATCACGCGGAACAAGGCCCATCCCTGGCTCGGCGGGAAGGTCGCCCCACCCCACGTGGCCTCGCCTTCCTGGATGACCGGCGCCTGAAACCCGAGCCCGGCCATGATGGACTCGATCGCGAAGACCGTGCCCTTGAAGCGGTGAAGCTGGATCGCCTGCCTGATGATCGTGAGCTGCGATTCCGGCCCCGTGAGAAGCTGCCACCAGGGTGCGACGATATCGAACTGCCAGGCCAGGAACGGAATGAGCGAAGGCGGCGTCTCGAGAAAGGTGTAGATCAGGAGCGGCACAAGGCTGATATTGCCAAGCCGCTGGCCGATCTGAAGATGCGCCTTTGTCCTCAGATCGTTGATGGACGAAGGCGCGACGAGGCTGCCGCCAACATTATCGCTCATGCCGGCTCATTCTCGGTCCCGAGCACGAAGGTCAGGTTGAGCGCGGTGCAATTGGCCCACTGGCCCGGCTGCATCACGAAGCGCCCGTCCGCGGTCGGCGTCAGCGCCGCGCCGTTCACGGTGGCGGTGATGGTCAGGTCCACGTCATAGACCCCCGCCACGGAAAGCACGCCCGTCCATTGGCTCGGCACCACGTCGTTGCCCACGCTGCTCGCGAGGTTGATCGCAAGCTCCGTCGCCGCGCTCTGGCAGGCGGCCTCGGTCGAGGTCGGGTCCGCGTCGGCGAACAGCGTCACCGTCGCCGTGACCTGGTAATCCACCTCGGTCACGGCAAAGACCTGCACCGTGTCGGTGAGCGGCCGCACCGTCTTCTGATTGAGCGCCGCCACCACTTCATTGAGGATGGTCTGTGACGGAATGCCCACGCTGTTCGGGGCCGGCGCCGGCTGCACCGTGATCGGCCCCGTCAGCACGAACACCGCGACCGTGCCCGGAACCGGGCTCGCGATCTCCGCATCGATGATGGTCGGATCGGCGGAGAGCGTGAAGAACCGATAGGCCCCGCTCGGCCCGGCGGTGGAGAACTGGTTCGGCGCGGCCTGGATGCGCGCGCGCAGATGATCGTCCGTCTCCGTCTCCGATCCGCCCGCGCTCGTGGTGGTGTTGGCGACGCTCGCCACCAGCGCGTTGCCCCCGACCATCACATTCACCTGGCCGGGCAGGAAGCCGTTGCCGCCGCTGCCCGCAAGGGTGCAGGTCGCAAGCACGCTCCCCGTGGTGCTGCCGATCGGGATCGTCAGCGCCGTATTGGTCGCGAACAGAAAGCTCCCGTCGCTCGTGCCCACCTGCGTCCCGGCTGGGATCGTCACGTCCACCGTGAGCGGCCCGGTCAGCGTGAATTGCAGCGTGGTCGTCGCCGCCACGCCCGCCAGCCGCGTCACGCCGACAAGCTGGCCGAGGTAATCGATCACCGGAAAGCTCGCGAAAGCGAGAAGGTTTTGCTGGCCGGTGAACTGGATCGCCGAGCGCACCAGCGCCTCGCGATAGGCATAGAGGTTGATCAGCAACCGCTCGACCTGCGCCGGAAAGAGCGTGCGCCCGGTCACGTTCTGAAAGAGCGTGATCATATCGGCCAGGATCAGGTTCGGGTCGAGGCCGTCCGCATCCGTCACGAAAACCGGGGTCGGAAGGCTGTTGGCCGGATTCGATGCTGTTCCGCTCATCCGAAGATGCTCACCGTCGTTGTCAGGGGGCCAGCCCCACCGATCGCGCTCTGCCCCGGCGCGAGCGTCGTGCCGAGGTCAACCTGCCATTGCACGCTCACATCGATCGTTCCCGGCGCCGCGGCACCGGCCGGCGTCGCCGTCACCCCAAGCACCTTGACGCGCGGCTCCCAGGTCTCGATCGCCTGCGTCACCACCCCGATGATCGCCGGCAGCGCCGCCGGCAACGGCCGGTCGATATATTGCGTCAGGTCGCACCCGAACGTCGGCCGAAACGGGTCCTCGCCCGGCAGCGTGCCGAGAATGATCCGGATGCACTGATCGATATCCGCGAGCCCCTGCACCACCTGCCCGATGCCGCTGCCCGCACCGCCGCCCGCGGTGGAATCAAGCTCGAGCGACCAGCTCGCCGAAGTGACATCGGCGAGGGTCACGGAAGCGCCGGACATCAGGTGCCCGCGTTCGGCGAAGCGGTGCTCCCGCCGCCGGTCTCGACGCCGCCATGCGTATGGTTCAAGGCGCTCACGTTCTTGCCGCCCTGCCCGGCCGTGATGTCGCCCGTCGCCTGGATCGTGCCGGTGATGGTCATGTCGCCATTCCCGAACGCTCCATCCTCAGTCCCGATGGTGCCCGACACAAGAAGGTTGCCATTGACACGCACATTCCCGTCATTCGTCAGCTTGACGCTCGCGCCCTTTTCGTCCTGCAACGTCAGGGTGCCATCGTTCCCAAGCACGAACTGATTGCCCAACGGCGTGCTCACCGTGGCGCTGCCGCCGGTCCCGAGCGCGGCCGTAAGAGCGTGGGCCGCCCGGTCATAACGGATCATCGTGCCGTCGCTGAATTGGATCCCGCGCACGTTCGGCCCGGCCCAGCTCGGCGGCTTATCAGCGGTCGAATACATGGAGCCGACCACGGTGCCATATTCGTCGTGCTCGTCCATGAGCACCACGACCTGTTCCCCGACATCCGGCATCCACCAGAACTTGTCGTCCTGCGTGCCGAGCGCATGCACCGGAAGCCAGAAGGAGACGATGTTGTCCCGGTCCGGGAACTGCACCCGCACCTGCCCGGCCGCGATGTTCTGCGCCGTCACCAGCCCCGTGCGGAAGACGGGATGAAACTGCACCGCATAGGGCCGCATGCTCATCAATCCTCCGCGTTCGGATCGGCCGAAACGTCTTCCTGGCTCGCAATGCTTTGCGTGCCATCGTCAAGGCTTGTGATCGTCCGCAACTCGAGCGCGGTGGTGAAACCCTGCTCGGGCGTGATCTCCACCTCGACCCTCTGCACGAGATACGTGTTCTTGTCCCAAAGCCCGAAGCCCTGAGTGTTCACCGTGTTGCCCGCGCGGTAATTCAGTGTCCCGACCAGAGGAAACTCGATCGCGGTCGAGCGCATGTTGGCGGTCCAAAGATTGGACTGCGCCTTGAGGCTCGCCTGCTGCCCGTTCTCGACCCTCACCACCAGCACATGCGAATCCGCGACCTGCATCGTGGGGTCGAGTGCCTGGGCCGTGATGAGACTCTTGTCATAAGGGTTGAAGTAGCGAACGATCGCCTGCTTGTAGGACAGCTCCCCAAGCCCTTGCCGCCGGCACCGCGCCTGCGTGCGCAGCAATTGCCGCGTCAGCACCGGCCCCGTCACAGCCTGCGCTTCCAGGCTCGGGCGGGAGAAGAAGATCAGTTGGTTGTCGCGGATCGTGAAGTCGTAATTGTGCTCGTGCGCGAGCCGCAGAAGGAAAGAAATATCCGTCTCCATCCGCTGCGTCACGCGCTGAAAGACAGGATCGGGACTGACCGCCGCGGTCACCGCAGTCATGCCGTGCCGCGCCGCAACCGCTCGGGCTATCTGCGTCAGGGTTTGCCCCTCATAGGCCACGCTCTGCCGGGTGCGGATGGCGTTGTTGAGCCCCGCTTCCACCGCCATGATGGAGAACACATCGGGCGGCGTGCTCAGCGCCAGCTCATCGACCGTGAAGCTGCCCGTCGTCCAGCTCTGGCCGCCCTGCCATCCGAGCGTGCCCGTGATCGTGTCGCTGCCGAGCGTGAAGCCGAAGTTCTGCCAACGCTGATCGATGTCCTGAACGTCGATCTGGAAGGTCGGCACCTCGCCGCCCGTCGCCTCGGAATAGGCAAGCCGCTCGATCGCGATCGTGTTCGTGATGTCGGTCCCATTGAGCACCACCGTGATAGACGGAACCGCGACGGCGTTCCCGCTGCCGGCGGGCGCCTGCCAGGGGAGAGTCGTGCCGCTCACTCACGGACTCCACGGGGTTGTGCCCGCGGCCGGCCCTGGCGCCGGGATCAGCGGGCAGAAGATCGTGATGCCCTGCGGAAGCACGGGCGAGATCGGAACCGTGGGATTGGCAAGGATCAACGTGCTCACCTTGGTCGGATCTCCGTAAGCCTTGAAGGCGATCGTGTCCCACCGATCCGCCGGCCCGGTCACGATGGCAACGAACTGCGGAACGGAAGGTGGCGGCGTCTCCCCACCCGGCAGAAGCCCGAGCGATTGCGCGAACTCCTCCGCCGCGCTCGCCGCACTGGCCGCGGCATTCAGCGATCCGCTCATGGAGCCCCGGCCCGCACGATGGTGGAAGCCGCCACGCTCGCGAACTCTCCGGTCGGCACAGGCAGGCCGATCCCCGCGCCGGACGAAAGGATCGCCGCGAGCCCGCCCGGAACGCCGATGACCCCGGCCGGCGGGGCCGGCGGCGTCACGGTCGGCGCTCCCACCGGCAAGGTCGGCGCAAACTCAAGCAAAGTCATGTCAACGTCGATATATTGAGCGACGCCCGCATAGCGCCATTGGTCAGTTACCGTCATTTCGGTGATGACGTATTGCGTCGGCGTCCCGGTCTGGGCCGGCCCGAAATCGATCCCGGACGCGAACACCAGTGGCGCGGGCTGGTGCGAAAGACGCTGCTGGTCGAGCAGCCCGACCGCATCATCCGGCTGACACCAGAAGATATGCAGACGAATCCCCATGGTGATCCGGTTCAGATCGTCATAGGTCGCCTGCAAGACCGGCTTCGGCCCGAGCAGCGGCAGCTTCGCGTAATTCGTGCGGAAGGTGCGGCTCAGCTTGTCGGGCGAGCCGAGAAGCATGAAACTGATGCCGCCGAACGCCGCGAAATCGCCGAAGCCGAGCGCGGACGCGATCGGGGACGAAGCCGCCGCCGCGATTGCACCGCTCATCGGTATCCGGCCCCATCCGCAATCGCCGCGGTGTAGCCGTCCGCCTGCTGCATGTCCTGCATCGTCATGCGCCGGGACTGCCGCTGCATATGCTGGATCTGCTGTTTCACGGTGTTACCGACGGAACCGGCGTTCTGCGCCCACCACTGACTCAGGAACGCGCTCAGGTTCGCATAATCGCCGAGCATGTCGCCCTGCACCGTCACCGTCAGCGGCGCATTCACGGTGATCTGGCCGGGCTCGTCGTGGCGCCCGAACAGCGCCTCCTGGGAAAGCGCGTATCCCGGCATTTCATGCGGAACGGGATTTCCCGCCGGCAGGCTCTCGACCGCTCCCACCGCGGCCCCGGCACCCCCGAGAACCAGCGCGCCCGCAGGTCCGCCGAACGTGAATCCGACCGCGGCTCCGCCCAGCGCATGCCCGATGATGGATGCGATGACATGGTGGTGCGCGAGAAAATCATCCACCGCATTCAGGAACGCGAGCAGCCCGGTCTCCATGCGTAGGAAATCCGGCAGGATCGTGGTCGCCAGGATGTTCCCGATATCCTGCAACCGGGCAATGATCTGCTCGAACTGCTGCAAGGGCGTGGCAGCGAAGGCCGCCTGCTGCGCCGCCGTCCCCGGCGTCGAATTGACGGCAGCGAACAGGGCCGGCGTGAGCTGGTCCATCACCTTCAGAAGCTCGGCGCCGCGCTGGCCGCGAAGGGAGAAGGCGTTCCGCAGCGCATTCCCAAATGCGATCGGGTCCATTCGATGGCCGGCGGCATCGATGTCCGCAACCACCCGCGCGATATCGACGCCGCCCTGAGCATTGAGAACCGTGAGCTGCCCGGCGCTGTTCATCAGCCCGAGATTGAGGAGCGCGGCAGCGTGCTCGTTCATCTCAGAACGCGAATAGCGATGCGTGCTACCGCCAAGGCCATCCTGAATCAGCGCCGCCGTGAAAAGCGCGGTATCCGGAACGTAGGCGTTCACCGAGTGCGCCATCGGGATCGCCATGCGCATGATGTTCTCAAGCTGAGAGAAGGGAAGCTCGGTCGCTTCGGCGATCGCAAGCAACTGATCCGTGCCCCGCGTCGTGGACGCCGGACCGTGGTTGCCGATCAGGTGCGCATATTGTACCAGCGCGCGGATGTTGTCGTCCAGTAAGCCAGGGCCGCGCATCTGTGCCACTTCGGATGCGCGCAGAATGATCGGCGCGATGGCCGCGAAGTTCTGGAACCTGTCCGCCCCCTGAAACGCCGGCGCCGTCCGCAGCATCACCGCCAGCATGTCATAGGCTTGCGAGGTCTGCTCGGTCGTGAAACTCATCCCCAAAGTACTCGCCTGCGCGAATGCAAGCGGCGCGTCGAGATCGAGATGATGTTGCTTTTGCTCTGCCAGCCCGCTCTGTATATCGAACGCAAAGAGGGGGCGCATCAGTGCCTCATTCTTCTGCATCGCCTCGCCGAGCGACTTGCGCGCCCAAAAGCTGATCAAGAATTCAAACAAATTTGAAGTCTGGTCGTGCAGCACGGAGTTGATGCCACCAGACAGGCGCTCAACCGAATCCCGCAGGGCAGAAACTTGTTCGAGTGCACGCGAGAACGATTCGAAGAATCCCCCATGGTCAACCGAAATCGCGCCGGCACCTCCATCCTTGCCAATCGGCATTCCCTCTCTCCACGCATCAATTCATGCCAGCTTTGCCGGTTCGTCAAAGGGCTCAGAACGTCACGGGATCACCCGAGATCACCCATGCTTCAGCCTGTCGGAAGGATTGTCCCGAAAATCGGGATGGGTACGCCGATAACCTCCGTGCCAGCAAGGGCTTCACCCCCAACGCGCGGCGGCGGTGAACCGGCCAAAAAGGCACCGGGAGAGCGACGCAGTCGTGCGGGTCGTTCATCGCGTCCGAGACGCCTTTCAGAGAGATCGATCGACGATAGGCACTACCGTGAAAATCGAGAGCCTATCCGGCACTATGCGATCGGGCATCTGGTCAGAGCTGATCACGCACAGCCAAAGAGAGGCAGCAATGGCCAGCGGCAAAAGTCTCTATCCCACCTCTATTCTCGCCCGCACCCGATTCCACTGCCCGGGGATCATCGATTTCGCGCCACCGCCGCGCTATACGCCGCCATCACGGATCGCCAACTTTGCATGTCTGCGAAGTCCATTTCATCAAGATCCGCTGGCCGAAACCCCAACGCGATCATCTCGCCAAGCGCCGCCGGGCTTACGATTCCGCCGGCGCCTTCGGAGAAGGGCTTGGCTTGCGCGCCTCTTCAAGCAGGCGTTCCACATCCTCCGCATCGAGGTCGTCCACCGCTTCCATGGTGATCTGCTTGCCGTCAAACCGCGACGTGCGCGCGATCATCGCATAGAGATAGCGCGTGCTGTCGAATGGCTGCCCAACCGCGGTCAGGGCCAGCCGCACGTCCTTGCCGGTGCCGCGCCGGAACTGCACCTTCGTCCCGCTCGGCAGTTCGATCTCCGGCCCCCACACGTCGCCGGACGCAACCGCATCCGGCACCTTGATCCTGATCCCTTCGCTCACGCCCCCACCTCCGCCTTCAGATCATCCATGTCCGCCTCGAGCCGCTCCCAATCCACCTGCGCGGCGCTGGCAGCACCGCCCACGAAATCCCGGCTCAGAAGCCCATAAGCCTCATCGGCATAGGCATCCCAGAACCGCCAGGTGATCCGCTTCAGCGCACCCCAGGTGACGCACACCACGCCCGCAGGCCCATAGCCGACGATCGGCACGGCATGGCCGCCCCAGCTCCCCACCGCGTACTCGCCCGAAAACGCCTGGCCGGCCGGCACATCCCACACCTCCATGGTCTGCGCCGCGATCGGCAGATCGAACCCGGCATAAACGACGCCGAGCCACGCCACGCCCGCGCGCACCTCGGCCTCGGTCTCGGGATCGATTGCGCAGAAACCGGCGAGCACGTCGTTCGCTCCACCGCATGCGAAGCCCGTCCCGCTCCATCGCGCGAGCACCTCGGTTGCAAGCGCGCCGCGATCCGTGCCCGCGTCGCCCGGCCGATAGCCGAACGCCTCATATCCGGTGACGGCCTCTTTATCGCTCATCACGCGCATGCGGCCGGAAGCCGCGGTCCAGAGCTGCACGGCATGGCCGACCGCCGCAATGGTGCAGTCGCCGATGCTGTCGTTCTCGAGCACCGGCCAACTCTCGACGAGCCTGCTCCGGTCGCACGAGGCCGGCACGGGCGGCGGCACCTTGGCCGTCTCCAGCCGCAGATAGCGCCCGAACGGCCGGAGCCCGGCAAACGGCCTGGCGGCCCGCTTGCCGAGCTTCATCCCCGAATGATCCACCATCCCTTCAAACCCTCGGGGGCAGAACGTGCGGCGCCGGGATCGGCACAGGAGGCGCCAGCTTCTCGGGCTCCGTCACCGCGAGCGAAAGGGCACCGGCCGGCGCGGCCGAACTTGGCACGGACGCGGATTCCGCCACCAGAGCGTCAATCACCGCGAGGCCGGTATCGATCGCCGTCTTGGTCGTTGGATCGATCGGCAGAGCCGCCAGAACGGCCGTAATGTCCTCGCTTGCGGTCTCCGCAAGCTGGGCCGGACTCTCATTCGCCGGCGCCGCCACGAAGGCGCTCACCGCGGCCTCGGCCGTCGCCAGCACGTTCTCGACCGCCTGCGCCTCGGAAGACGTCGTGGTCGAGGTCGTGGTGAAAACCGCGGCGCCAGCCTGCAACGCGGCCAGGATCGCCGATGCCTCGGCCTGCGCGCCGGCCAGGCTCACAACAGGCTGCGGCGCCTGCTGCGCGCAGCCGGCAAGAAAAAGGCCGCCCACAAGGGCGGCCACTGCGAACTTCACCATGAATGCTCCTGAGTCTTAGACGGACTTGTTCGGAACGGGCGCAGTCGGGCCCTGCTTCGGCGTGTTGGTGAGATCGGTCGCGACCTTGATCGCGTCCGTCACCAGCGCCTCCACATCCTCCTTCGCCACGCTGTTGTCGGGAACGATCAACGCCACCACGCCGCCCACCACCACGGGCACGGCCGCCTGCCACGTCATCTGCCCGCCCAGCACCGCAGCCGCGGTGCCCACCATCCCCGCGAGCGCCGCCTGATTGAGCGGCGTCTTGAAGAACTTCGGAGTCCTGTCCACGAATTTTCTCCTACAGCAACGTCGCCGCCTGGAATGCGAGCGCGGCACAACGCCGCGACCACCCCAGGCCGAACGTATTCCAATTGGAATCATCCCCGAGCGCGGCGATCCTCTGCGCCAGCACTTCCGAGCAGAGCGAATCCGCCCCGCCCGTCCAGCCATTCATCGCCGCCAGCGTTTCCGGCCCGAGATTGCCGTCTGTCGTCGCGCCAATGACCACCTGAAGCCACTGCACCGATTGCGACACGCCCGAGTTCACCGCGGCATCGAAGATAACCAGCGCCAAAGCCTGCGGCAGCGAATCCCCCTGGATCGGCGTCCAGTAATCGCGCTGATAGATCGCCTCCGCTTCGGCTTCCGTCAGGTTCGCAATGTCGAGCGTGGGATAGGAAGCGGCACTGATTCCATACTTCGTGCCATTGCACTGCCCGGACCCGACCGCGCCCCCTGTCCAATTGCCGGGATCGCCGGGATCATTCGTGTAATCTCCTTCGACCCCGACCACCCAGTTGAAAGCTGTTTCAAAGGGAGTCGAACTCACCGTCATGGCCCGGCCTCCTCCGGCAACGCCGATACGCTGCAATGTCCGGACATCAATTTTTGCCAGCCACGCGCACTGCCTCATAGGCGCTTGCCAGGATGCCGAGCGCCGCACCGACATGCAGTGCAAGCCAGAGCGCGCCGCGCCCCATGTGGGCGATGCTCAGAAGCCTCTCGGTTGCCACCCGGATCGCAGCGATATCTTCATGCACCTGCTGCATCTGCGCCTCCAGCGCCGCCAGTCGTTCCTGTTCCGTCGGGTTCATGTCTAACCGCCGATATTTGCCCGGAACGAAGCGAGCTGATCGACACCGCCCACGATGAACTGATTGGAAAACACATCGAAGAGATAGACCTGAATACCGCCTACGCTGAGATCGACGTGATAGACCGTGATCGCGGTCTTGAACGAAATATTCTCCTGTGCCTTGAACGGTATCGCGCCGGGATCCTTTGCCAACCCCGTCACATTGTAGATCACCGGCAGCTCGCTCGTTTCGCCAGCGGCACTCAACACCTGCAAGTCACCCAACGCCGAGAATTGCTGCATCCCGGTCGAACTCATGAGCAAGCCGATGGTCGTCTGATCGAAGCTGGACCAGGTGATTTCGGCTTCCAGCTTGTCCCAGCCGGCCGGCACTTCAAGCCGCGCCACCATCCCAAGCCCTTTATAATCCTGCATGACGCGCTTGGGTTGCGGCACCGTGAATTCGGCAGCACGGCCGAGAAGATTATTGCCGTTAAGATATATATTTGCGTTCGAAAGACTGTTGATCACCAGGCTCGCCATGACCTGCTACCCCCTTAATTCGTTGCCGTCTGCGTCGTGGCGCTCACCGGCCCGAGCGTGCTGAGCAGCGCGGTGTTGACCGAAACGTTGAAGTTGATCTCTTCGGCTGGCGGCGGCGGCAGAAGGGAGATATCGAAGGTGAGTTGCCCCGCCACGAGCTGCGTCACTGCGTTTTCCGCCGGGTTGTAGCTGCACGTCCCGCCGATCAGCGCGCCGCGCTGCACCAGCGTTGCCAGGAAGCCGTTGACGGTTTGCAGGATGGAATTGATCAACCCGTTCGAGATCGGCTGATCGAGGAATTGCAGCATCGCGAGTTGCACGCTCTGCTCGACCACGTCCATCGTCCGCCGAACCGGGATGAACGTGGTCGGATCGGTCGCGGTCGGGAAGGAAGCGAGCCGGTTGCCCCAGGTCCGCAAGCCTGTTCCGAACCCGTTGAACACGGTCAGAATGCCCGCAGCATTCAGGGTGTTCGTGTCGCTGTTCGGATCGAAGGCGCTGGAATACATGGAGATGTCGGGGCCGACGATCCCTTGGATCTGCACGTTGCTCGGGCTGAACCAATAGCCGTTGGCGATGTCCTGCGCCGCGGTGACACCGGCAACCCACTGCGAAAACGGACTGTCGGCGTTCGCGTTGAAGGGCGTGTTGACCGCGATCCCCTGGTTGTTGATCGTGTTCCCGGTCGGCGCGATGCCCGTGTCGAAAAACATCTCCTGCGGAAAGCACAGGACAACACGGCCGCTCGACGTGTCGAAGGCATTCCCCTCGGTGCCGCGATTGGCAATCGCCGCCGCAACCGAGGTGTTCGGCGCCGCGTCGATCAGCGCCACGGCCCGGATCTGCCCCGCAAGCGTGGTGAGTGCCGAGGCGGTCTCTTCGTCCTGCGAGAAGCCCGGAGCGATGAGCAGCTTCGCGAAGATGCCCATGGTCTGAAACGTGGTTTGCAGGGCCTGTAGCCCTGTGAAAACCCCGTTGTTGACGGCGCCGATGATATCGGCATCCTGCACCTTCGAAGGGTCGGCGAACGAATAGCCGATGGAGAGGCTCGCGCCGTTCGCAATCGCGCCCCCCGCCTTCGCGAACACGAAGCCGTTCACGTAATCGACGGTGTAGTCCGTGTTCTCGACGTAGCCGTTGACGCCAACATTGGTCCACGTCACGGTGCCATCGGTGGTCGTCCCGCCGACCGTCTGATTCCACGTCGCCGGCTCGGCCGTGCCCGTCTCGCCCGCCGTTGTGGCCTTGAAGATGAAGCCGCCGGCATTCTCGGCGGTGGGCTTGATCAGGTTGCCCACGGTCTCCTGAGTGCTCGCGGTCCAATTGGGCGGGGCATTGGCCGGAGCAACCGTCACGGTCGTCTCGAGCGCGCCGCTGTTCGGCAGGCCGGGGCCGACAAGGCCCATCTGCCCGAGATTGACCACCTGTGTTCCGGTGGCCGGCAGATTGAACACTGCGGGCGCCTTCGTGGTCTGGTGGACCGCCGGATTGAAGACGTTGACCACGATGATGGAGCCGCCGCCCTGCGTCTGGATCGCCGAGAGCGCATAGGGGATCGTGTAGCCGCGCGTGAGCGGCCCGAACTGCGACGCGGCCCGGCTCGATCCCACCAGAACGGGCGTATTCGGCCCCGGCGGCAGCACGGCCGCATTGGCGGCCACAAGCCATTGCGGCGCGGTGCCGATCAAGCCGATGACGGCAGAGTTCACCACCGAAACCGGCACCGGGCCGGTCGATACCTCGGTAACCTCGATCCCATGCAGGAAGTTTGCGGGCATGCGTTCTCATCGTCCGGCGTTGCCGCCGGCCGTTCCCTTGGCCTCTCGGCCGCTCAGTTTGCTGGATTGGTCGGCGAACTTCCGCCGGTCGAAACCGCCGTCACCGTGTCGGCGGCGGCAAAGGCGATCTGCACCGTCGCGTTCTGCGCGATGGCTCCCGTCGCAACTGCCGTCACAACGCCCGTCGTCCCGTCCGCGGTCCAGTCCGCGAACTCCTGGAAAATCCTCCTTCCATCCGCGGACGTGATCGCGCCCACCACGATCGGCGTCGGACCGGGCAGCGTCAGCGTCCCACTCGCGAACGTGAACGTTCCACTCTGCATCGCCCGTCCCCGCGCGCTCGCGCTTGCCGCGACATAGACCTGCGCCTTCACGAGATTGGCGAGCGCAAGTTGCGGCTCCTGCTTGAGCTTGAGCGTCGGCACTTCGAGCCGCATGTCATAGAGCCAAACGTGACCGGTGGGGTCGCGCTCGCCAAACCGCTCTTCCACGAAATAGGCGTTGCGGCATCCCGGAGCACGGAACCCGCCCAACGCGGCCTCTACCGCATCGATCAGCGCATAGACGCTCCCGGGCCCCGTCAACGCCCACGCTGTCTGCCGAGCCTCAACATGCACATCGAAGCTGACGACACGCTCCTGCACCATCGCATCGGTGCTCATCGGCGCGCCGAACCTGCTGCCGTGATAGGAGATCAGGACGAAGGCAATCGCATTGCTGCCCCACCAAGTGTCCAGATCGAAATCCGGGAAGACATGGACCGGAATTGCGATCCCGGCGTCGGAGAAAAACTCCGTGAGTTGCGCCGCGATCGCGCTCTGAATGGTCCCAATATCCTCGCTCACGGGCGGCGAAATTTTTCGCCCGGCCCACGAAGTCGGATCGAGCCAGACCGGCAACGATCCAAAGCTCATCGGGAGTGCGGCAGCGTTATCGCGAGGGCCATTACCTGCTCCGACTGCCGCTGCGCGTAGGAACCCGGCGTCACCACCTGCCGCCCGAGAATCCATGCCTCGGCCACCAGTCCGCCCAGCGTGTTCTGCGCGGTTGGCCCGCATGCCGCCTGCACGGCATCTTCCACCGCATCGGCAAGCCCATTCAGCATGCTCACATCGCTCTCGTCCGGCACTTCGCCCTGCAGCGAATAGATGAAGAGATCGGCACGCAGCGTCACCTTGGCCGGCGCGAAGAGCCGGCCCCTGCCGTACTCCTCGCCTTTCTCCACCAGGATGAAGGCCGGATATTGCTCGACAGCAAGCGCGCTCATCGAAACCGGCCGCCGCCCCGCATAGTTGAACGGGCCTGCCGGTGCCAGCAAGAGCGCGCCGATTTGCGAAAACAGCGCCGCGTAGATGGGTTCACGTCCAAGCGCCATCAGAACACATCCCCCGGAAACGCCCAATCCCGGTAGGGTTCGAGCATCGCAAGCGTCGTCGGGTGCAGCGCCTGGTTCATGTAGCTCACGCGCTGCGGGCCTTCGCCTGTCCCGCTGTCGCCCACCCGCGTGCGCTGTTTGAACGTCAGAGCCACCTGCTGCATGCACGCCACCGCAATTCCTTGCGGCAGCAATGGCGCGCCCGGAAACAACCCCACCGCCATGGCCGTCGCTTGCCACGTCACGCTTCCATCCGCCACGCTCGCCCCAAGCTGCGCCGGCCAGGCAGGCTCGCCCACACCACTCGTCCCGCCGGCGCTCGTCGTGAAGACGAGGCCGTTCGCCGCCACTTCCGCGTTCTCCGCGAATTCCGTGCTCGGCGCCCATGCCGGCAGCCCTGCCACGGCAATCATTCCCGGCGTAACGAAGCCCGCCGAATAGACCACCTGCACATTCTGCGCCCCGCGCACGAATCGCTGCGGAAACCCGACAATTCCCGGTGAGAGATAAAGGAAACGGTCGTCGAACGTGTAGCCGTCCCGGCTTTGCGTCGGCGGAACCCCGGCCGCCGGGATCCGCCTCGTATCGATAACAACGCTCGCCACCCCGATCAGCGGGAAATGCCTGAGCACCAGGCTCGTCTGCCCGGTGCCGTTGCGCATCTCCGTCCGGCTTTGCGCCATCAGTTCACGCCCGAGATAAGCCTCGATCGACCGGCTCACGCCGGAAATCAGCATTGCAAGCACCGCATCCGAAGCGCTCGTTCCCGCCAGCGGCGGGCTAATGAAGGCCTTGACCGCACTAAGGTTCGTGAGATCGCGCGGATCTGCCATCACGCTTTCCCCTGGCCGGAAGCCGGGGGCCGAAATCGCTCCGCATCGCCGGCTTTCCGCGCTTTTCCCGCCTCCCCCTCGCGCCCGGGCGGAGAAGGCCCGAGACCGGCGGCCGTCGGCTTCCCCGCCGCCGAGAGCATCGCCGCTCCCGCCGATGGCGATCGCTCTCCCGCCACCGCAAACCCGGCGCGGAGCCCGAGCAGATACACCCCGAGATCGTCCGGAACGGTAATGATTCCGAACCGATCCGGGGTGAATTCCTGCTGCCGGGCCGAGACCGCTGTCACCCCCTCCGGCACTCGCACCCGCATGGCTCAGAGGCTCACAATACCGGAAGGCGCATTGAGGTTGGTGATCGCCGCGAAGGCCGGCGTGAAATAGCAGGCGAACACCTCGTCGCAATAAACGCCGTATTCGTAGCGCCGGCTCTGGAACGGCCACTGGATCTGGTAATAATCCTGCCGCACATGCGCCTCGAGCAGGTTTGGCACGCCTGCCAGTTCATACGGTGTGCGATCGGACCAGAACAGAATCGTCCCCGGCGGCAGGAACGGATGCACTTCGATATCGAGTGTATTGCCAAACCATTTGTTGAGATAGCTGGTCACCCGCCGCCCGGCGACGATCCGTCCGGTCTCGGCATCCGCATCGAAGAGAATACGGAACGCCGCCGCTGCATTCTGCCCTAGCATCGTCCCCATGAAGTTCTGAATATCGGTCGCGGACATCAGAATACGGTCGAACCCGAGCTTGTATTGGTCATAGGCCGCGCGCAGCACGGCATCGAACTCGGCGATGTTCGTTCCTGAAATGGTCAGTCCGCCATTGCCCGCCGGCGCCGTGTAGATCAGGGAACCGCCGCCGCTCAGCGAAACATTGCTCGGCAGATTCGGGTTGGTTGCCATCGCCGTGCCCGGCGCGGCGCCGAACACGCTGCCGAAAATCTGTGAGAGCACGCCGTCCGGCAGCAAAAGATTCGTCGAGTTGTCCTGGAAGACCCCGTTCGTCTGAAGCGATGTCAGGGGCTGGTTCGTGCCCGCACCGGGCCCGCCAATCACCGCCTGGTTCGAGGTGCTGATGCCGCGGAAAAAGAGAGAGGTGCTGGCCGTCCCGGCAAACCAGGCATAGGCCGCCGCTCCCGGCACCGGCGCAACCGTCGCCGTCACCACCTGGTTGGCGCTCACCGTCACGCTCGCCGCTGCGCTCGGCCTTGCCGATCCGCTACCGAAACTATCGACCGAGCCATCGGCATTGGTCTTGGTGATCTGGCCCGGCACGCCCCCCGTCGCGGTGGCGCTGTTCCAGGATGTGGTATTGAGCCAGCCATAGCCCGAGAGTGCCACGCACGCCACGAAGGCAGTGCCGGCCGCCCAGCTCCCGGTGGTTCCCCCAGCCGCGAGCGTCGGCGTCGGCGTGGTGCCGAGTGGCGTGCTCGCATTGCCCAGGATCAGCGCCTGCTCCTCGCCGATCATCACGCTGCGCAGCGTCGATTGCACCGCAACCCCGAGCGCGTCCGGCGTCAAATTCTCCGCGCCCAGCCGCGCCTCGAACGTGACCGAGCTTTCGAGCCCGAGCGTCTTGTAGCTCGCTTGCTGATCCTCCTCGGTAATCGCGATCCGCCCACCGCGATTGCCTTCGCTCACGCCAAGCGCGATCGCCCCCGGATTGATCGCGGTGATGCGCTTCCAGTGAAAGGCATTGCCGCCATCGGCCGAAACGCGCGGAAGCCGGCTGATCTCAGGAATCAATTCCTGGAACGGATAGAGAAGCTGCACCACCGGCCGCAGGTCGAACCAGAGCAACCCCGTGCCTTGGGCAATCGTGTCGGCCTTGGCGATGGTCCCAAGCCTGCCGCCGAGACCCTTGATGAAGCCGTCGTCGGCGAGCAGGGCCGAGATGATCTCATTGTTCAGCATTCTCATGTCTCCTTATCGGCCCGAACGTCCGGCACCCGCGCCGCCACGAAAGCTTGGATCGCCAATCACCGGCCGCGCAAAAATCCCCGCATTGGCGATCATGTTGCCGATCAGCCGGGCACCGGCGGCCTGACGTTGCGCCGGCTCCACCGCATCGAGATTGACGCCCTTGAGCAGCTTCTCCATGGTGCTCGTCTCGTCGGCCTCGCTGACCCCGAACGCGCCGCGCGGCACGGCGAAGAGTTTCGCGCGCGGAGAAGCCGGCATTTTCTCGAGCGCCTCGACCTTTCCGCGCAGATAAGCAGCCTCGGCCAGCGCTTCCGCCTCACGCTTCGTCAGCACGCCTCGCGCGGCCTTCCCCGGATAGGGCCTGTCCGCTTCATAGTCCGGCACGTTCCCCCCGGTCATGTGGTCGAGCCCGAACGGCATTAGCCCGCCTCCAGGTTCATAGATCCCGGTTTCCTCATCGCCCGGTTCCTCTCCGCGCTCGCCCACATGCCCGGCCGAGGCCGCCCCAAGCGCCGCAGCCATGTGATGGTGCGCAAGCACATGCTGCTCCTGCGCCCGCTCCAAAAGCTGCCTCGCGCGCGCCAGCTGCGCCGACGCATTCATTCCGTCCTCTGCCTCATCCTGGCCGAGCGCACGTTCCGCGCTCGCCATGCACGTCAAGCCGGCGCTCAGGCTTTTGTGCGCCTCGCCGAGATGCCGCACCGCCTTCTTCAGATGTCCCGCATGCGCGCCAGCCGGCGCGCGCTTGCCCACATCGCCTTCCGCCATCCTCGTCACTCCTGGTGAAATCGTGCCGGCCGCCCTCGGCCCCGCCGGGTCGATCACAAGCCGCCATGCCGCAATGATCCGCTGCTCGATTGCAGCGAGCTCTTCGGCCGTATATTCGGCCGCATCCCGCTGCCGATGGATATAGCTCCAGGCCGCGCGGATATGGTCTTCCGTATCGATCGGATAGCGCTTGCGCCCATCCGGAAGGTACCCCGGATCGGCAAAGTCCGCCTCCTCGGCCGGCGCCTCCGCCTCGGCGGTCCCGTCCGCATGCGCGGCCTTGATCACCTCGATCCGGCAATCCGGATTTGCCGGCCGATCGACAAGGGAAATCTCGATCAGCTCAAGGCCGGTTACCGTGCTTCCGTCGCGCTCGGTCACGTTGCCGCCGATTGAAAAACCTTTATAGACCTCCGCGAGAACCTTCTTCCACGCTTCGTCATCGACGATCCTGGCCCCGAGATAGAGACCCTTGCCGTCGATATTCGCCTCCTCGGCCACGCCCACTGCGCTCGGCTGATGCATCTCGCGAACATTTCGCCATTGCATGTAATCCGGCAACGCCCCGCGGATCGCCTCGAGCGCGATCACCTCTCCATCCAGATCGCGTGTCGGCGTGGAGGCATATCCCCACACCATCCTCTGCTCACGATCGATCTTCGCGATCGGCAGGTAAAACCCAACCATCACGCCACTCCAGAAAATTGCTGTTTCACTCGCGCGGGTTGCGTTCGCTCACGCTCACCCATCCCGCTCTCGCCATCTGTTTTCCCGCGTGATTCAGACCTCCGGTCATCACGCTCTCACTCCGCTTCCGTCGTGCGCGATGTCACTTTGCACGACCCGGCAGCGCCATGATTACTATTTCGAAACCGACTTCAGAGGTTTTCAGATCCTCACGCCAATCCCTTCATCAAGGGCACGGCATTCGTCTCCGGCGTCTCATCGCTTTCCACCCAGGCGCTCGTCACCTGCAGGAGGTCGTAGGCGAGCATCTGCATCATCGTCATCCCGCCGCGCGCCGCGATGTCGATCTCGCCGACGAAGCTACCGTCGCTCAGCGTATAGCGGAATGAAAGCTTTGCCCCATCCACATGCATGTGCCGGCAAAGCCGCATCTCCTCCGCTCGCTCGCTCACGCTCCCTCCTTCGCCACCACCGCGAGTGGTGCTGCCCCCGCCGCCGTATAGACACGCAGCGCCTCGCCCTCCGGTACCGGGGCAAGCCCCATCTCCGCGCGCACCTCATTGATGCTGCGAATCCCGTTGCGGACGTGAATCTGCGCAAGCTCCGCCTGCGCCATCGGATCCGCCTCCGGCTTGCTCTGCCAGACGAACTCCAGCTCCTCGGCGCCGAACACGTCCTGGATCAAAGGGTCCATGATTTCGCCCTTGAACCAGGCTTGCAGCGCCTGCGTCCCCTCTTCCTTGGCCGTATCGTCAGCCACCTGCGCGGTGGCACGATTCATCTCCTTCACAAAGGGCTGCGGGTTCACACTGAAGGCGTAGCAGACAAGCCGCGCCAACCATTCGTCGTAGTCGCTCTTCAACGCTTCACCATTCGCATTCTTGATGTCGAACGGCTTCATCCCGCCCGGCACGAAGCGCACCCGGCTCTTGAGCGCCGCATTGCCGTTCATCAACGCATCGAAACTCGCCTGGAACATCGCAATCTGCTGCGGCGTCCAGCCATCCGGCACGGTGATCATCAGCTCGGGCAGCGTGCCCTCGGTCCAGAAATCGAGCTGATAGAGCGTGCGTCTTATGCCTTCCGTCGCTTCCAGATAAATCTGCTCGACCGGCGAATAGCCATAGACCGGCAGTTCTGGCCGCGGTCGCATCGGCGCGTAGATCAGCTCACGCTCGGTCAGGTCGATCGCCGGCAGCCCCTTGATGATCTGCTGAAAGGCGGCGCTCGGATAATCCGGCCGCCGTCCTGCATCGTCGACAAGGGGCAAAATGGTCGCCCCGTCGATCACTTCCAGCGCATAGGGGTGGCTGCCCGCGGTCCGCCACACATAAAGTGCCGGCGCATCGATCACGAACAAATCCTCGAGCAGCAGCCGCGCCCAGCGCGGGAAACGGTTCTTGCGGTCGGGCCTGCGGAAGAATTCGCGGATCTCCGCAGCACGCTTTCCGCCATCCTTGCCTCCACGCCCCGTGATGTCCCAGGGCACGGAAAGAATCTGGTCCTTGCGCGTCTCGATCACCGCGCGCAGCAATCCCCAGCTCTGGCTCATCAGCCGAAGCTGCGGCATCAGCGCAAGCCGCCTCGGCTGATAGTCGAGATTGACGCCAACTGGGTAATCCCACTCCCTCGCATAATTCCCCGCAGGCGGGGCGAAGGGACGGACCGGCTGGAACGGCGAGAAGAAGTTCGTTCCGATATCGACATCCCTCAGCACCGAAGGCGGCGTCTCGGCCCGCCCCGTCCGGTATTGCGAGTCCTGTCCGCCGCTCCATCCGTAAGGATCGATCGGTGCGCGCGCACCTCCCGACAACGGCCTCCCTGCGGGGACGACAGCACTCTGCACCGCTCCCGGTTTCAGGCGCGGCGAGGCCCCCGCGACGGGGTCCCCGCCGACTTGTCGGCGGGGTGCCCCGAACGTGTTCGCGAGGAACCCCCGTGCTTTTCCCGTCCACCAGCTTCCGGGTGCGCCAGGGCCCCTGTCGTTCATCGGCATTCCGGATGCCAGCTCTGCACGCCATCCGTCACGCGGCTCCCGCCGATCACGCCACCGCAGCGCGCGCATAGCCATCGCGCATCGAGCCCGAGCCTCTGCCGCGCGGCCGCATAGAGATCCGCTCCCGTATCGTTCATCGCCAGCGTCCCTTCGTTTCCGCGCGGTTCCGGCGCCTTGGGATTCGAAGTTTCCCGCTGCTCTGCTAGAACCCGCATCATCCAGCCCAGTACGCCGGAAGCCGGTTCGGCTTCACGCGCCTTGCGCCAGGCCAGCGCCAGCGCGCACACGCAATCGTCATGCACTCCCTCAGGCGCCGCATAGCGCACGCCCGTCCGGGTGTACTCGAACGCGAAGCTGTCGAGTTCGGCGCGAAGCACCCCATCGGGAAACCTGAGCTCCCGGCGCTGAATCGCCACCGCCAGACCTTCCATGAGCTGCTGCTTGCTCGTCGCCGAAAACTTGAACCCCGCGAAATTGCCGGCGCCTCCCCGCTGCAGCGCCTCGAGCACGGGGTCACCCGCGCCCGTCGCGTCCACCAGTGCCGGCAATTCGCCCGCCGCCTCGCGCACGCGCGCAATCGTCTCCTGCCATGGTGCCTGCCAGCGTTCGAGCCGGCACACACCTCCCTCCGCGTCGAGCGCGATGCCCACGGTCCAATCGCGGCTCTTGGCAAGATCCCAGCCCCAGCATATCGGGGCAGCAGCGCTCATGTCCGTCACGCACGCCGCGATCGCATCGAGCCCGAACGGGTTGGCTCCGTCATCGCTGGCCTCGGCAAGATAAAGCTCGCGAAACACCGCGGCGGGCAATGCTCTCTCGGCATCCTGCACTTCCGCCGCGTTCAGCACGCCCGCCTCCACCGCATCCATCGCCGTCAGCCGCGCATATCGCATGCCGGGCTCGCCCCCCTCGGCACGCCTGGCAAGGTGGTAAAACCAGTTCCGTCGCCCCTTGACATTGCCGATGATCCGAACCGGTCCCTGCGTTGCCGTCAACGTCGAGCGTATCGCGTGCCATGCCTCTTCCCGCACGCGCGATGCCTCATCGATCACCGCGGCACCCACATCCTCGCCATAGAGAGTGTCAGGCTTCTCGCCGGACTTGAACCAGATCACCGCTCCGTTCGCGAGCGTCACGGTGAGCTTCGTTTCATTCACAACACGATATTCCTTCGGCAGCCCGATCTTCATACGCCGGAACGCGATCTCCGCCTGCGCATAGACCGGCGCCACCCACCAGAAGGCCTGCCCCTCGCCGCCGTGCATCGCCTGCTCGACGAGCCACACCAGACAGGCGACAGTCTTGCCCGCCTTGGTGCTCGCCTCGACGATCCCATAGCGTTCGCCATGGAAAATCGCCGCAAGCTGCCTTGGGTAAAGCCATGGCCGGACATAGTCAGCCTCCGGTTCCTTCATCGCCGGGCCGAACGGGCTTGTCTTCGTCATCCTGCGGCGGATCGCCGATCCTCATCGTGAACGAAACTTTCCGCGGCTCGGGCTCGGCTGATCCGGGTGCCGATCTCTGGCGATACTTCTCGGCCTGATATTTCTCAGCCTGATACTTCTCCGGCCGATGCGCGCGCAGAAGGAGCGCCAGAAGGCTGTCGGAATAGCGCCGGATCGTCAACGGATTTCCCTCGTCATCCCGCACCAGCCGTCCGCCCTGCACGATCGTCGTCTCAACCCCTTCAATCGCCCGCCGCCGCGCCTCCGCCTCGAGGGCATCGGTCGCCGCCTCGATCGCCTCGGCCCATGCCGCAGCGAAGTTCCTGTCACGCTCGCGCCAGTGATAAAGGCTGCCGCGCGGCAACTCTGAAGCAACTGCGGCAAGCGTGACATTGCCGGTGGCAGCAAGCACCTTCAGAAAGCGCGCACGCGCCTCTTTGCGAACACGCATGCGGCCAAGCACCTCATTTTCACACGGAGGATCAATCGGGAAAATTTGTATTGGATTCCGGCTCGGAAGGCGCTGCACGCAAACGCCGTGCCTGCGCGCTCTCCTCAACCATCATACTCCAAACCATGCCGGAAAATGCTCCATTGAAGCAATCGTTTTTTCATTTTTCTTCTTGGACTTTTCCGGCCGTACGCGCATGTGCCCGCGCACGAAGCGCGGGCACAGGGATGCCCAGGCAAGAAACGGCGGTGGCAGCTAGACGGAGGCAACCCCATTCAATGCCGTAACGATCGTCGCGATCCCTTTGCCATGCCAACGCTGAATCGCTCGCCCATCCGCGCCGAGCAGCCCGCCAAGCCTCCGCCAGGAGAAAAGATGCCTTCCATTGAGCGGGCTCACCAACGCACGTGCGCCGACGATGCGCCGAAGCACATAATTCTCCTTCGGAATAAGCCGGATCCAGCCAAGCGCCTCGTCCATGCGGCTGATCGCCTGCGCGCTCGGCAGAGCCGGCCGGAGCCTCGTCCCGGACCATCCATAAGCGTCGATCGTCTCATGCACCGCCGGCCAGGCGCTGGCGCTGAAACCCGTGCGTGCCCCGCGCGCGGGAAGCGCAAGCAGCGTCGCTCCCGCTTCTTCGAGCCGCGATGCAACCAGCGTTGCGTCGAACGTTCCGCTCATTTCCACCTCCGCCTCAGCCGAGATCCGGGCCAAGCGATTCCTCGATCGCATGACAAAGATCGCAAACGAAACGGTATCGGGACGCAGCGTCGAACATATTCCGGCATCGCAAGCACCGTCTGCGCGGCGTTGCCGCCTCGCCCCCGCCTTCTCGCCGGCTGCGGAAACGCACCCGCGTGGCCATCGCCCGTGCCGCCACGGCATTGACCGTACGCCCAAGGGCGCTTGCAACCTCATGCTTGGTAGAGCCGCTCGCGGCCATCTGGCGCAAGCGCGCATCCTCCTCGCTGCTCCAGAGAGGAAAGCGTTGGATGTCCATCGGGCCTCCGATGCCCCTGGGAAGAGGGCGGGCAATGTGGGAATGCCCGCATCGTTATGGCCGTTTTGGACATTATGTCAACTTTAGATTGACAAATCTTCGCTGGCGTTTCTCTAAGATTTTGGCCAATGTGGCCATATGTTTGGCTCCGATTCGCCCCGCTCCCGCGTTGACGAGATCCGCCTCGCGCGTGGCTTCACGAACGCCGCGCTGGCGCGTCTCGCCGGCATGGAAAGCTCGACACTTCATAAGGTTATCAGTGACAAGCGCAAGCCAAGCCGCCGCGTTGCGGAACGTCTGGCCCCGCTGCTCGAAGTCCCCGTCAAGGAGCTCTACGCTAGGATCGGGGATCCTATTCCTTCCCCTGCCACCCTGGCTGCGGTCGACCGCTCCAATGCCCATCCGGACATGGCCTCATCCTCGCCGGATGTGCCGGTTTTCGGCTCGGCCCAGGCCGGCTCGGAAGGCTCGTTTCATCTCAATATGCTCGGCGGTCCGATAGACTGGGCACGCCGCCCACCCGGCCTTGTTGGTGTGGAGGGCGTCTTCGCGATCCGGGTTGAGGGGGATTCGATGGCGCCATGGCGGCAGCCGGGCGAGCTCGTCTTCATTCACCACAACCGCCCCGCCGTCCCTGGCTGTCATGTCATTGCCGAGATCTGGTCGCCCGAACCCGGTCAGCCGCCGCGCGCCTTCCTCAAGCGCCTGGTGCGGCGCACCGCCACGCGTGTCGAGCTTGAGCAATACAATCCGCCCGCAGTCATGGCATTCGACGCCGAGCGCGTCGGTCGTCTTCATCGCGTGATCGAGTGGCCCGAAGCCCTCGGGCTGTAGTCCGCTCGGAAACCCCGTTTAATGCACGGTCTCGCAGCTCGCGATGCCGAGCGCCCGCCGATCCAAGATGACAATCTTCGACCGCTCGACCGCGATCACCCCACGGGTACGCAGTTGGGTCAGGCCACGGCACACCGTCTCGATCGTAAGGCCGAGATAATCCGCCATATCCGCCCGGCTCATCGGCAGTCCGATCATTGTCCCGCCGCCGCGGATCCGCCCCGCCATCTCGATAAGGAAGCTCGCGATGCGCTCTCCGGCGGTTTTCCGCCCGAGCAACACCACCCGTTCCCGCCCCGCCCGAATCTGCCCGGCGGTGAGCATCCGCAGCTTGCGGGCAAAATCCCGCTCGCGGTCGGCGAGCGCCTCGATCGCGCTCCTCGGATAGCGCAGCAGGGTCACGTCCGTCACCGCTTCAACGCCAAAATCATGCTCCTCGAGCGCCTCCCAGCCAAAAAGATCACCAGCGAGCAGGAACTCGCCCACCTGGCGTCGCCCATCCTCCATCAGCTTGACAGTCCGCGCGCAGCCGCCGACCAGCAGGTGGCAATAGCCCGCCGGGTCTCCTTGCGCCACGATCTCCTCGTCACGGTCCATCCGCATCGTCACCGCCACCGCCCGCAGCGGCTCGAGCACGTTCGCCGGCGCCGTGCCCGGCATAACCTGGGGCGGAAGGGGCCTTGACCGCGCAGCAATGGGTGCGAGTGTAGCAAGCATCCTGTCCTCCGCTCGAGAATCACGTTTCGACACGGCAAGCTCTAGCGAAGGGGACGGCGTGGCCGGAATTCGGATGGCTACGTACGGAGTGTTCCGTACGGAATTTTGCGAAAGGGCCAGCCTCTCAGAGCAGCTTGCGTTCGCATGGGCTCACGCGAACCGCTCTATATATTTGTCTTGGCGAGCATCTTCACGCGATCAGCCGAGTCCGGCCCATCGCGATCTGCTCCAAGGAGCGCAATGAGCGAAGCACGGATCATCCATGTCGTGGACGATGACGCAGCGGTCCGAGATTCGCTGCGCCTGCTTCTCGAATCCTCCGGCCTCACCGTCCGCACCTATTCGGGCGCGCGGCTCTTCCTTACGGAAGCGGACGATTCTTCCGGCTGCGTGCTGACCGACGTGCGGATGCCGGAGATGGACGGGCTCGAGCTGCAACGGTGCCTCAGGGAACGCGGTCTCCACCTGCCTGTCATTGTCATGACAGGCGAGGGCGATGTCCCCATCGCAGTGCGCGCCATGAAAGCCGGCGCGGTGGACTTTCTCGAGAAGCCTTTCACGGACGAAGACCTGCTCGGCGCCGTCCATCGGGCCCTGGCCGAAAGCGCGCGGCGCGAAGCCATCGAGCAGAGGGCGGGTGTGGCGCTTCATCGGCTCGCCGCCCTTACCCCGCGCGAGCGGGAAGTGCTCGATCTCCTGGTGAGCGGTCTCTCCACCAAGGCCATCGCCAATGCACTGGGCGCCAGCCCGCGCACCATTGAGGTTCATCGCGCGCGTGTCTTCGAAAAACTCCAGGCGCATAGCCTGCCCGAGCTGGTTCGTCTGGTGATGGCCGCCGGGGCGGGCGATTCCCCGGCCAGCTGACACGGCCTCTATGCCTGACGGGCCGCCATGTCCTGCACGGCGCTGGTGATGAGCCTCGTGCTCTGCCGATAAGTGAGATACGCCCATGCCCAATCCAGAATGACCGTCACTCTGTTCCTGCCGCCAATGAGGAACGCGACATGGGCGGTGCCCCAGAACCACCAGGCAGGCGAGCCCCACACGCGAAATTTGCCCAGCTCCGCCACTGCGGATTGCCGTCCGATGGTCGCAAGGCTCCCGAAATGCCGGTAGCGGAATGGCGGCGGCCCCCGCCGGTCCCGCAACGCGGCGCTGATCACCTCGGCAACATACTTGCCCTGCTGCTTCGCCGCCGGCGCCAGGCCGGGCACCGATTCGCCATGCCAGCCCAAAGAGGCAGCCGTATCGCCGATCGCGTAGATCCCCGGCAGATCCGGCACGGAAAGGTCGTCGGCCACGGCCAACCGGCCGGACCTGTCTCCTGTCCGGCCAAGCCATCGCGCCGCCGGGGAGGCCGCCACCCCGGCGGCCCAGAGAACAGTGCGTGCCGCGATGCGCTGGCCGCCGATATCCACGCCGTCTGCATCGACCGATTGGACAGACGCCCCCAGCCGCACATCCACCCCGAGGGCTCGGAGCGAGCGTTCGGCGGCGGCGGACAGGCTCGGGGTGAAGCTGGGCAGGATCCGGGGACCGGCCTGCACCAGGATCACGCGTGCCGTGGCAGGCTCGATGGAACGGTATTCCTGTTCCAGGCCATGCCGGGCCAGTTCCGCAATGGCGCCGGCCAGTTCAATGCCAGTCGGGCCGCCGCCGACGATGACGAATGTCAGCCACGCGGCCCGGTCCGTTTCGTTGGTCGCATTCTCGGCTTCCTCGAATGCACGCAGCAGCCGGCTGCGAATGGCGGTTGCGTCCTCGATGCTCTTGAGGCCCGGGGCAAACGGTGCCCAATCATCCTTCCCGAAATAGCTGTGCCGAGCCCCCGTCGCGAGAACCAGATGATCGAACCTCAGACGTGACGAGCCGAGGATCACCTCACGCGCGGCCGGATCAACGCCCGTCACCTCGCCCAGGCGCACGCGGACATTGCGCTGGCCGCGAAACAGGCTCCGGATCGGAATCGCAATGTCGGCCGGCGACAGCGCGGCCGTCGCCACCTGATAGAGAAGCGGCTGAAAAAGGTGATGATTGCGCTGGTCGATGAGCGTGATCCGGCACGGCGCCCGGCGGAGCCCCCGGACTGTCGCGACCCCGCCGAAACCACCCCCGACGACAACGACATGCGGCAGGCTGTCCCACTTGGCCGCGTTTTCATCACGCTTGCCGCGCGCCCAGCGGGCAAGCAGCTGATCAATCGAGAGGAAACCCGCGCCGTCCGCAGCCAGCAGCAGCAGAAGAAGCAGCAGGGCGGCCATATCGTCCGTCGAGATGGCAATGCCGGAGAGAGATCCCATGGCGGCCATAAGCAGCGCGGCAAAACGGGTGGCGCAGCCGAACGCCAGTGCCAGCGCGGCCGTCCACCAGGCCGGGCCCGTCAAGGGCGCGCTTGTTCCCGCCAACATGACATTTCGCACCCCGGCGATATCTGGCGAGACGATGGCGACCGCGAACCCGACACGGATGGCAAGAAGCAGAACCGGACCGAGCCACCGAGAAAGAAAGCCATAGAGCTGATTCAACGCGCGCACCGGTCCGAACGGAACCGAAGAAAGCCCGCGCCCCAGCGGACAGTCCAGGGAAAGCACGCCAGGGCCCATGACGACGAGCCAGACGAGAAGCACCGCCTTCGGCCCGATTGCTCCGCCATCCAATCCGATATGCGCGCCCAACGCCATCTGCGCGAGAAACACCAGCGCGACCGGCCGTGTCAGAAGCCCCATGGCAAGCAGCAAGGGGAGTATCCCGTGCAACACGGCATCAAAGGCGGGCGGAGTGGCGTGTCCTCCTCCGGCCAGCATCATCGCCATGATCCGATGGACGAAAACGACCTGACTGAGCCAGACACGGGCGGCCAGAAGCACCCACGGCAGGCATACTGTGCGTGCGGTCCTGGCGGTTCGGATCGCGCGCTGAAAAACATGCTGAGCAAGATGAATCATGTCGATCATTCGCACTCGCCATCCGGCTCAAGACACTGAGGTGAGGCCGGCGGTCTCACAACGGAACACCATGGATTCCACTCCAATCGCGATAGAGGATGGCAAGCAGAAAATTTTATTGCAAAACGTCGAAGGCCTCGGCGCGCTCCGCAGATCCGCATCCGGCTGGACGTCCGTTCGGCTGTCGGAAGACGAAAGTTACAAGACGAAGGCCGGCCGCAGCCCTGGGATTGCCTTGAGTACAGTCAATCCGAATCTTTCATGTCTTTCGCGGCCGGCCGGGTAACCCATGGGCATGCCCCCACGAATAGCGGGGTATGCCGCGTGATTTCAACAGAAGTCACGTCGGTCGCGCCCTTTCCCGGAAACAATTCACGCCATGGATGAAGCACGAAGAGCACGACGGACTGAACAAACGGAACGAACGGATACGAACGCGATGGCGGGATTGGCCAGTCCAGATCCGGCAACTTCGCAGGCCACGGGGCCTTCTCGCCGCCGCACGGTCCTCGTGCTTCAGGGCGGCGGGGCACTCGGTTCCTATCAGGCGGGTGTTTATGAAGCTTTGGCAGAGCAAGGCCTGTCGCTGGACTGGGTTGCTGGTGTATCGATCGGCGCGGTGAATGCGGCCATCATCGCCGGCAACCCGCCGGAGCAGCGTGTCGAGCGTCTGCGTGCGTTTTGGCAGACCGTCACCGGAAGCTCCGCATCGTGGTGGGATCTGCCCTATGAGGGTTGGCGCGCGTTCCATCGCCAGGGAGCGGCCGTGTCAGCGGTCCTTTTCGGTCAACCCGGGTTCTTTCGTCCACGTCCCGCAAGCGAGTGGGTCGGCAGTCAACCTCCGGTCAGCTACTATGACACTTCGGAACTCGAACAGACTCTGACGCGGCTGATCGATTTCGACCGCATCAACCACCCGGGCAACATCCGGTTGTCCGTCGGCGCGGTCCATGTCGAAACCGGCAACATGACCTACTTCGATAACATGAAGCAACGAATTGGGCCGGAGCACATCATGGCCAGTGGCGCATTGCCGCCCGGACTCGCGAGTGTGGCCATCGGCGGAGAGCACTACTGGGACGGCGGCCTCGTCTCCAACACCCCGCTGCAGCACGTGATGGATTTCGAGCCGCGCGAAGATATGCTCGTGTTTCAGATCGACCTGTTCCCGGCCCGCGGAAAGCTTCCGGAAAACCTGGACGAAGTCGCGGAGCGGGACAAGGACATCCGCTACTCTTCGCGGACACGCAACGGCACAGACAATGCCCGTATCCGCCATGAGCTTCGCGGCCGTCTGTTCGCCTTTCTCAACCGCCTGCCGGAGGAGCTGCGCAAAGATCCGGTGGCAGAGCATCTGCGCACATTGGCCTGCCCGAAGATAGTGGACATCGTGCATCTGATCTATCGCCCGGCCACACCCCAGGGTTCGGCCAAGGATTATGAGTTCAGCCGCGCGACAATGGAGCGCCGCTGGCGGCAGGGCCGGGACAATGCGCGCACGACGTGTGGGGCAGCGCCATGGAAGGCCAAAATGGTGGCTGGCGAGCCGGTGCGTGTGTTCGACGTCCTGGCGACGGCGCAGCGCTGATATTGGAAACGAGCACGCTCGCCCCTTTGCATTTGCGCATAAGACACTCCGATTTTGGATAACGGGGTGAATTTCCGGCGTCTCCGATGGAGTATGAAGCGCCCACCACGCTTTCCGTGGCCGAAGCCGTGGCCCGGCTCGCCGCGGCCGGCATCGCCGCACCTCAGCGTGAGGCGCGGCTTCTCCTTGCGCACGCCCTCGGCCGTGCGCCGGAAACCATGCTCGGTGAGCGCGTGCCGCCGCCGCCCGGCTTCGCTTCCCTGATCGCACGGCGGGCCGCCCGCGAGCCACTCGGCTTCATCCTCGAAAGGCGTGAGTTCTGGAGCCTTTCCTTCTCGGTCTCGCCGGCGACCCTCATTCCCCGCCCGGAGACCGAGACACTCCTTGAAGCGGCCCTGGTTGCCCTGCCGCGCCGCGCCGCGGTTCAGCGCGTGCTTGATCTCGGCACCGGCACTGGCTGCCTGCTCCTTGCTGCCCTCACCGAGTTTCCGGCCGCCTTCGGAGTCGGGGTCGATCTCGTGGCAGAAGCGGCTCTCTTGGCCCGAAGGAACGCCGAGGCCCTCGGACTTGCCTCCCGCACGGCTTTCCTGGTGGGGAATTGGGCGGCGGCGCTCGGGGGCGCGTTCGACCTCATTCTTGCCAACCCACCCTATATCGAGCGGGCGAGGATCCCAGGGCTGATGCCGGAAGTGGCGCGGTTCGAGCCGCGTTCGGCGCTGGATGGGGGATGGGACGGGCTGGATGCCTATCGGTGGCTCCTGCCGGCCCTGCCGCGCCTGCTGGCTCCTGACGGGCTTGCGATCCTCGAGCTCGGAGCAGGCGGCGCGGATCGCGTCGCACGCCTGGTCGAGGCTGAGGGGCTTGCTATCCAGGCGCTGAAGTCCGATCTGGAAGGCAATTCGCGAGCGCTCGTGCTTGCCTCCCGCGGCCACAAAAAACCGTTTGGCAGCGAAGGATAAGGCGGGTAGCTTGCGCTCGCAGCCGGAATCGCCGTGTCGCGGCAGGTTCCGTGAGCTTCAGCCAGGATGATCGGCACGCCGGGCCTCTGGCGTCGGCGGCGAGATCTTCCGGCGGGACACTGCACCGAAGCCAAGGTCGAAGGACATTTCTCGGCTGCCAGAGGGCGCTGCCGCACGGAAGAAGACCGTGCCTCCGGCCCTGGCGTAGCGCGAACAGGAAAGCACAACGGCACAGGCATGAATATCAAACGGATGCGTGGCAGAGGCCATCGCGGGGGCGGCAATGGCGGGGGCATGCGGCACCATGGCGGGGGCATCCCGCTCAACCGCAATCACGTCTTCGACAGCAACGGCCCGGATCTGCGAATCCGCGGCACAGCCCAGCAACTCTTCGAAAAATATCTCCAGCTCGGCCGGGACGCGACCAGCGCCGGCGACCGGGTGATGGCAGAGAGCTACTTCCAGCATGCGGAGCATTATTTCCGCATCATGAATGCCATGAACCAGGCGGCGCAGCAGAACCAGATGATGGGACAGGGCGGTCCGCCGTCGCGCCGGCCCGCCGAGATGGATGGCGAAGAGCCCGATGGGATGGCCCCGGGGCTCGGCGATCAGCCGACCTCAGGTGAACCGCGAGAGATCCCGATCGGCGCCGCCCCGCCGGACACCTATCCGAACGGTTCCGGCAGCTGAATCCTGCCGGGAAAAGGCTCCGGCAGGCTATAAAGAAGGTCAGAAAAGCCGGAGTTGGCGCGGCGCGGGCCTAGACGTCGGCGCAGGTTCCGCTCGGGTGTGAAGCAATGCCGCCTCGATATCCGCGAGAAAGCGGGAGGGGGAAAGGCGTCGCAACCGCCCGCGCCATGAGCGCTCGGCGCTCCGGCTGAGCACCAGCCGCTCTCGCGCCCGCGTCACGCCGACATAGAAGAGCCGCCGCTCCTCCTCCGAAACGGCTCCGTCCGCCTCGAGGAGCGGCAAGACCCCGTCCTCCAGCCCAACGATAAAGACCAGCGCGAACTCCAGCCCCTTCGCCGCATGGAGCGTGGAGAGCAACACCCGGTCGGCTCGCGGATCCCAGAGATCCGTCTCGCGTGCCAGCGAGAGCACATCGACCGGCCGCGCCCCCTCCGCGAGCGCGCGCTCAGCCAATCCGATCAGCGCCGGGATCAGGCCCGCAAGTGCGGCCTGAGCCGATGTCTCGGCGTCTCCGGCGGAAAGCCGCGCCGCCGCTGCGCGCAGCACGGAAAGAACATTGCCATCCTGCCCCACGGCCGCGACCTCGGCGAGCAACGCCGGCAGGCCCGGCACGGAAGCAAGCGGGTCGGCGGAAGAGGTGCGATAGGGAATGCCGACGCGTGCCAAGGCTTCGGCAAGCAGCGCCGCCTGCCGGCCGGTGCGATAGAGCACGGCGATATCCGCAAATCCGATCCGGCTTTCGGACGCCGCGCCTCCCTCGCCACTGCCGCCGCGCCCGCGATCGATCGCAAGGAAACTGTGCCCGCCAAGCGCCTCCTCGATCGTGCGGACCACGAACTCCGCCTCGGCCCGTTCCGAGGCGGCAGAGTAGAGAGTGATAGGCTCGCCCGGCCGCGAGAATGGAGAAGCCGGAGGCGCGCCGCGTGCGAGAAGCTGTGCGGCCGCCGCGACGATCGTCCCGCGGGAACGGTAGTTGCGGCGAAGCGCGATCGCCCGCAGAGCCGGATGATCGGCACGGAAACGCTCGAAACAAGCGGCATCCGCGCCGCGAAACCCGTAAATCGCCTGATCCGGATCACCGATCGCGAGGATATTGGACCTGGGGGATCCGGGCGGAGCCAGCATTTGGAGCAGGCGGTACTGGGTGGCGTCGAGATCCTGGAACTCGTCCACCGCGATGAAGCGAAACCGCGCGCGATAGGTCTCGGCAAGCACAGCGTCGCCTTCAAGCGCGCCGAGCGCGAGGCCGACGAGATCGTCGAAATCGACCGCATTGCGCGCGGAAAGCGCCTGTCGGTAGCGCAAAAGCAGGGCTCTCGTCTCGGCGCCGGGCACCATGCCGGTGCGCTTGGCATGGGAGAGAGCAGCGACCAGCCTCGCCGCCTTGCCGAGCGGGACAGAAGCGATCTCCGCCACCAGGGCGCTCTGCTGATCCTCATCGGCGATGGCGAAATCGGGCTTGAGACCCGCAGCTTCCGGCTGCGCCCGCAGGATGGCAAGGCCGAGCGAGTGGAAGGTGTGGATCTGAACCGCGCGGGCACGGGCGCCGAGCAGCGGGCCGAGACGGTCGCGCATCTCCCCTGCTGCCCGGCGGGTGAAGGTGATGGCGAGCACCGACTCGGCCAGAACGGTGCCGGTGGTCACGAGATGGGCGATCCGGTGGGTAAGCGTCCGGGTCTTGCCCGAGCCCGGACCCGCGATGATCAGGAGCGGGCCGGCAGGGGCAATGACAGCGGTGCGCTGTGCTTCATCAAGGCTCGCGCCTTCCATGGGGGCAGGGGCAGCTCCATGGGCGGCGGGCGGCGGATGGGCGGGAGCGGCCGGCGGCGTGGCCGGAAGCATAGCCGCCGCCGGGGATGCGACCGCCGGCTCGAGGGGAAAGAGCCTTGCGCCGGCCCTGCGCTCCTTGAGCTCGGATGGGTCGAAAAGCCGGATGACGCCGTATTCGCCGTCATAGCCGGCCTCCCGGATCACCTCGCCCCGCCGCATGCGGCCGATGCCCTCGGCCAGCAGGGAGGAATGGGCGCGGGCGATGTCCTCGACCGGGGTGGATTGGAGGATGGCGAGCTCGGGCCCGAGCGAGACGGTCAGCCGGTCGTAGCTCTGCGCCACGGCCTTGCTGCCCACCCCCGTCCCGGCCAGCTCGGCAAGAACCTCGGGCAGGGGCACGAGGTTCGCGATCTTGCCGGCGGTCGGCGGCGGCAAGGCTTCCGTCTCCGAGCGATCGGCGAGCCGTTCGATCCGATGCAGTACGCCGATCGTGAGCGGCCCGCCGCATACCGGACAGCGCCCGCCCTGGGCCAGCGTCTCGGCCGGGCTGAGGCGCGTCTTGCAGGCACGATGCCCGTCGAGATGGTATTTGCCCTCCTCCGGGAAGAACTCGACCGTGCCGACATAGCCCTCGCCGGTCTCGAGCGCGCGGCGAACGGCCCCATAGTCGAGCGCGGTGTCGAAGACCGTCGCCTCGCGGCCGACCTTGGCCGGAGAATGGGCGTCCGAGTTGGAGACGAGGCGATAGCGATCGAGCGCGGAGAGCCGCCAGTTCATCGCCGGATCGGAGGAGAGCCCGGTCTCGAGCGCGAAGATCGCAGGCGCAAGATCGCCGTAACATTCCGTAATCGAATCGAATCCCGATTGGGCGCCGAGGGCCGCGAACCAGGGGGTCCAGATATGCGCCGGCACGAGATAGGCGGCCGGATCCGATTCCAGAACGATCTCGAGCAGATCACGGGAATCGAGGCCGAGGATCGGCCGCCCGTCGGAGGCGATATTGCCGATGCGCGCGAGCCTCGCGGAGATGCGATCGACAGCGGCAAAATCGGGCGCGTAGATCAGATGATGGATCTTCCGCGTGCGATCGCCCTTCTTGTAGATCGTCGAGATCTCGACCGAGAGCATGAACCGCACCTCGGCCGCGGTTGCCGCTCCCGGCCGACGCAAGGCAAGGGTTTCCTCGATGCCGCTCGCCAGGCGAAAAAGCCCGGGCTCCGCGGGCACCAGCTTCTCGCCGAGTTCGGCACGCCAGGCCGGATGGGTGAAATCGCCGGTCGCGATGAGATCGACACCTTTCACCCGCGCCGCTGTTGCAAGGTGCTCGAGATCGAGATCGCGGCTCGTGGCGCGCGAATATTTCGAGTGAACATGAAGATCAGCGGTGAAACGCATCGCGGGCGGGCACCTTGCTGCAGGCGGGGCTACAGGTGGGGGAACGGGCGGGACTCGAGTTTTGGCGGATGATAGCCTCGGCAGTGACCGCCGCGCAGCTTATGGAGCGGGTGAGGGGAATCGAACCCCCGTATGCAGCTTGGGAAGCTGCTGTTCTACCATTGAACTACACCCGCGCCGGCGCGGTCTGGGCCCGGCCCTGACCAAGTTCCGGGTTATAGAAAGCGCGTGTTGACGGCGCAACCGCTTCGCCGTAAGGCTTTGGATGGCTGATTGCAGCCCCTCGTGATTTGTCCGGCCGGCTTGCGGCGAGGTGAAACAAGCGCGCTAAAGAGGCCCGCGGTGCGTGACGAATTTCGATGCATCGCGGCATTCCAGGCCGGGCCAGAGTGAAAGGGCCCGCTCCGATGACGATCCCCCCCCGTTCACCCGCCACTGAGCTCATTCATGGCGGGATCACGCGCAGCCAATTCGCGGAGACGGCCGAAGCGCTCTTCCTCACCTCGGGCTTCGTCTACGAGAGCGCCGAGCAGGCGGCAGCGACCTTCGCAGGAGCCGTGGAGCATTATCAGTATAGCCGGTTCGGCAACCCAACGATCGCGATGCTGGAGGCGCGGCTCGCCGTGCTCGAAGGGGCGGAGGCCTGCCGCGCCACGGCAAGCGGCATGGCCGCGGTGCACGCCGCCCTGCTCTGTCATCTGAAGGCGGGCGACCGCTTGGTGGCCTCCCGGGCGCTCTTCGGTTCCTGTCACTGGATCGTCTCGACCCTTCTGCCACGCTATGGGATCCGGACGGAATTCGTCGATGGCGCCAGCCTCGATGCCTGGCGGGCGGCGCTGCGCGAGCCAACTGAGCTCGTCCTGCTCGAAACGCCTTCCAACCCAATGCTCGAGATCATCGATCTTGCGGCGGTGGCGGAGCTTGCTCACCGTGCCGGGGCGCTCGTCGTGGTGGACAATGTCTTTGCCACGCCTCTGCTGCAAAAGCCGCTCGCGCTTGGGGCCGACATCGTCGTCTATTCGGCGACCAAGCATCTGGACGGCCAGGGGCGCGTGCTGGGCGGCGCCGTCCTCGGGCCGAAACCCTGGATCGAAAACACGCTGCAGCCCTTCCTCCGCAACACGGGCCCGGCTCTTTCGCCGTTCAATGCCTGGGTGCTCCTCAAGGGGATGGAGACGCTCGCCCTTCGCATCAACGCCGCGAGCGCGTCGGCCGCACGCATTGCCGGCTTCCTCTCCGAACGGCCGGAGGTCGAGCATGTCTGGTATCCGTTCCGCGCGGACCATCCGCAGGAACGGCTGGCGCGGGCGCAGATGAAAAGCGGCGGGACGGTGGTGAGCTTTGCAGTCTCCGGCGGCCGCGCTGCCGCTTTCGAGACGCTCAATGCACTTCGCCTGATCGCGATCTCCAACAATCTCGGCGATACCAAGTCGCTCGCCACGCATCCCGCGACGACGACGCATATGCGCATCGGGGAAGCGGAGCGGGCGCGGATCGGCATCACGGAGTCAGTGATTCGCCTTTCGGTCGGGCTCGAGGACCCTGCCGATCTCGAGGCGGATCTTGCCCAGGCGCTTGCAAGCGCACGGCTGTCTCAGGCCGCGGAATAGCCGCGATCGGCAAATGGTCTGGACAAAACCCGAAAGGGCGGAGTTTCATCCGGAGCGTATGGATCGGGGGCGTCGCTGGCCGGCAGGCGAGCAGGCGCTCCTGTGCGTTCGCGTGGCATTGCGGGAAAGAGCGCGCTTTGTATTCAAAAGCGCGTTCCGAGAGGTCGGCCTCATGGCGGGGGACTATTCGAAGACCACGCGCGGCATCAGGGTGAGCGTTCACCCCTTCTATCTCGAGGATCAGTCGGAGCCCGAGACGCATCACTATGTCTGGGCTTATCGGGTCAAGATCGAGAATCGCGGCAGCGAGATCGTCCAGCTTCTGCGCCGCACTTGGCAGATCACCGACGCGCACGGGCGCATCCAGCATGTCCATGGCGCCGGCGTGGTGGGCGAGCAGCCCGTGCTCGAGCCCGGGGAGGCTTTCGAATACACCTCGGGCACGCCGCTCGAGACACCTTCGGGCTTCATGAGTGGAGCCTATCACATGGTGGTGGCCGCCTCGGGCGAGCGGTTCGACGTGGTGATCCCGGCCTTCAGCCTCGACAGCCCGCATCAGGACCGAAGGGTGCACTGACGCCTTCGCCTGCCTGCCGGCGAAGGAAGGCAGGCGGCCGGAGCCAGATGCGCTTGTCAGCGCGCGAGACAGGTCCAATATCGCAAAAGACGCGACGGCGACGTCTCCCGGACCCTTATCCAAGGAAATAGACGCGGTGGATCTGCTCATTCATCCTGCCGAAACGAAACGGCGCCCAACCCGGGAGGAGGCGGAAGAGGCGGTCCGCGTGCTGTTGCGCTGGGCCGGGGAGGATCCCACGCGGGAAGGACTCGTTGACACGCCGAAACGCGTGGTGCGGTCCTATGAAGAGTTCTTCGCGGGCTATGAAGTCGATCCGGTGGCGCTGCTTCAGCGCACCTTCGAGGAGACGGACGGCTACGACGAGATCGTGCTGCTGCGCGATATCCGTGTGGAGAGTCATTGCGAGCATCATATGTTGCCGATCGTCGGGCGGGCGCATGTCGCCTATCTGCCGAGGCGCCGGGTGGTCGGCATCAGCAAGCTCGCGCGTGTGACCGAGGCTTACGCCCGGCGGTTGCAGATTCAGGAGAAGCTGACGGCCCAGATCGCCAACACCATCAATGAGGTGCTGCAGCCGCGCGGGGTCGCCGTGGTGATCGAGGCGGAACATCAGTGCATGTCAACGCGCGGGGTGCACAAGCCGGGCGTCGGCATGGTCACGAGCCACATGCTGGGAGCATTCCGCGAGGATCCGGCGACCCGGCGGGAGCTTTTCGCGATGATCGGGAACCACCTCCCGCTCGGCTGACGCCGCGACGGGCTTCTCTTGAGGGAAACGGGGAACGGCAGCCTCCCCTCATCCTCTTCTCTCCCGGCCGCAACCAAAATAATAATGGCCTGCAACGAAGGCGACCGGCGCTCCGCGATGCAGGCCGTCCGCGCATTCGCGTGAGCCTTGGGGCCAGAGCAGAGGGCATACCGATGACGGGTGCGGCTGCGCAAGGATCTGCGTCGCGGACCGGCTCAGGAAGCGCTCGTCCCCCCAGCGGGTCCGAACGTTCAGTCTCAAATTTCAAGGATTTTCTCCGTCGTTTTCTAAGCCCGCGTTTCCGCTATCGGAACTCAAGATTCTTCCATGCTGCGCGGATAACGATTGGCATCCTGATCTCCTTCGGGGTGACGATCGGGTTCAATCTTCCGCACGGAGAATGGACCGCGATCTCGTTCCTGATCGTCATCGCGGGCCTGCAGCATTATGGCACCATCCGCAGGCGGGCCATGGAGCGTTCCGTGGGCACGGCCATCGGCGCCCTTGCCGGGCTGGCGGTGATCACGCAGCAGGGCTATTTCGGGATCACCCCGCTGACCTTGCTTCTGATGGCCGCATTTTGCGGTGTCTGCGCCTATCACGCCATCGGCAAGGCCGGCTACATGGCCCTGCTCTCGGCGATCACGCTGGTCATCGTCGCCGGTCACGGCACCGATCCCATGAGTGTCAGTCTCTGGCGCGCCGTCAATGTCTTCATCGGCATATTCATCGCCTTGGCGCTCACCTCCGTGCTGCCGATCTACGCAACCTGGTTCTGGCGCTACAAGTTCGCCGAGGCTCTCGGCGAATGCGGGGCAGCCTATGGGAGCTATACGAAGCGGGGTGGCGAAACGCTCCCTTCTTCCGAAGAAGAGCGGCAGGCGATGGCCATGGCCAGCGCGATATTGCTGGAGCTCCGGGCCCTCCTGCCTTCGGTAGCCCAGGAGAGCGGCGTATCCAAGGCCGATCTGGAGGCGATCCAGCACAGTTTCCGCATCATCATCAGCTGCACCGAGCTTTTGCTGGCCGCCCCTTCGTCGCAAGAGCGGGACCGGCACCGGGCCGACGCGCTTGCGCACGAGGAGAGCGATGAAATCTCAGCCGCTTTTCACAAGCTGGCGCAGATGCTCGAGCGCGGCCCTCTCGATCCTTCCCGGCCTGTCGCCGAAGGAACGGCCGGCCTGCCGGAAAAAGGACGAACCCGGCAACCCTCTTCGCTCACATTCCTTCTGGCCGCGGAACTCGTGCGTCTCAGCCGGGCGCTCAGCCATGCGCCAGCTCTTTGGAAGGTGTGACAAGACCCGCTTCGCACCTTCGCTCCGGAGCGCGATCAAGACGTGGCCGTTCCAGCATGCCCGCTTTGAAGGGCATCATGCACAGCCCGGATGAGATCGCTCTGCACCAGCGCGGTATCGTCGGTATTGCAGGCAAAGGTGATCGTGATTCCCAGGGCATTGTCCGTTCCGCCCCGGTCGAGAAGCACGGTCGGCGGCGGGTCCTTCAGCACGCGGGGTGTGGCATTGACGATGGATCGAATGGTCTCCGTCGCGGGCCCGAGCTCCGTGCTCTCCGGGACCGGAACCCTGACACTGGCCGTGTGTGGCGGCGGCGGATAGACGCTGAAATTCCTGAGCGCCTGCCCCCAAACGCTTCCGTTCGGGATGATCACCTGCACATTGTCGGCCGTGACCAGCTCGGTCCAGAACAAAGAGAGCTGCTTCACCGTGCCCTCGATGCCGCCGACCAGAACATGATGGCCGATCTGGAACGGCCGGAAGATCAACAGCATGACACCGGCCGCAAGATTGGTGAGCGTGCCTTGCAGCGCAAGGCCGATCGCCAGGCCTGCCGCGCCGATCACCGCAACAAGGCTCGTCGTCTGGATGCCGAACTGCGAGAGCACGGCAAGCAGGGTGATCGTCAGCACGAAGTAATAGGCGATGCTGCCGAAGAATCCCTTCAGCATCTCGTCAAAGTTGCGCGCCCGGCTCAAGGCTTTGACGACAAAGTGATGGACCCTGGCGGCGACCCAGAAACCGATGACGATGATGACGACCGCGCCCAGCACGTGCAGCGCGCTCGCCACGATCAGCGGGAAAAGCTGTTGCGCTTCAGCCGTGAGATGTTGGGTGGTCTGGCCGAGCATGTCCGCCCCTCATTCGGCCCGGCGGTCGTGCGGGCAGGTTCATCGGACCGGCGAAAAATCGGTGGGGCGGAGAAGGCGGTTTTCCTGCGCTGCCAGGAGCCCGAGCTCGCCTGATTTCTTCAGATAGGCCCCCCAGGCCGGGTCGGCCGCCATCGCATTGCGGCGCGCTTCGCGATCCGCCTGGCTCTCATAGCCCCAGAGATGCACGACCTGGTTCAGCGGCCCTTCCGTGGTGACGAACCAGCCAAGGCATTGCCCAAGATATTTTTGCTGCAGGGGCCAAGCGTGTTCCTTGTACAAGGCGACGAACTCCGCCGTCTTGCCGGGACGCGTGGTGTAAATGCGCATATCGACGATCATTCCGGTTCTCCTCCATGGGGTGGATACGCTTCCGCCGAGGCTGCCCGAGCCGGCCGCGCCGGTAAACCCGGCCCCTTCTCCCTCTCGGGAAAGGCGGCGGCGATCAGCGCCTGCGTGTAGGCTTCGCGCGGCGCGGCGAAGATCGCCTCGGCCGATCCTTCCTCGATCACCCGTCCGCTGCGCAGCACCATCACGCGGTGCGCCAGCGCGCGCACCACCGCGAGATCGTGGCTGATGAAGAGATAGGCGAGATCGTGACGCGCCTGGAGCGCGCGCAGAAGATCCACGATCTCCGCCTGCACTGAGGCATCGAGCGCGCTCGTGGGCTCGTCGAGAACGACGAATCGCGGCTTCAGGATCATCGCGCGCGCGATCGCGATGCGCTGGCGCTGCCCGCCGCTGAACTCATGCGGATAGCGCTCGGCGACTTCGGCCGGCAGGCCGACCTCCTCCAGGGCAGCCGCCACCCGCGTCTCGCGCTCCGTCCGCGAGAGGGAGCGCATATGCACCGCAAGTCCTTCGGCCACGATCTCGCCCACCGAAAGCCGGGGCGAGAGACTGCCGAAGGGATCCTGGAACACGATCTGCATGCGCGCGCGCAGCGGCCGCAGGGCGCGGCGGGAAAGATTGCCGATCGAACGCCCCTCGAAGGCGATGCGGCCTTGCGCCGCTTCGAGGCCCAGCAGGGCAAGCCCGATCGTCGTCTTCCCCGAACCCGATTCGCCCACCAGACCCAGTGTCTCGCCTTGCCGCACGGCAAACGATACGCCATCCACCGCGCGCACCTCACCCACCTGGCGGCGAAGAAGCCCGGCGCGGATCGGAAAATGGACATTTAGGTCAGAAGCCTCGACCAACGCCGCATCGCCATGGGGCCGGCTGGTCGGGCTCCCCCGCGGCCGGGCCGCGAGCAGGGCACGCGTGTAGGCATGGCGGGGAGAGAGGAAAATCTGCTCGCAGCTTCCCGTTTCGACCACACGCCCGCCCTGCATCACCGAAACCCGGTCCGCCATGCGCCGAACGATGGAAAGATCATGCGTGATCAGGAGAAGGGCGAGGCCGCGCGCCTTCTTCTCGGCCTCCAGCAGTTCGAGGATCTGGGCCTGGATGGTCACATCGAGCGCGGTGGTCGGCTCGTCGGCGATGAGCAGGGCGGGATCGTTGGCGAGCGCCATCGCGATCATCACGCGCTGACGCTGCCCACCCGAGAGCTGATGCGGAAAGGCGTCGATACGCGTGGCCGCGTCGGCAAAGCCCGCGGCGCGCAGCAGCGCCTCGACCCGCGCGCGCAAGGCCGCCCCGCGAATCGGCCGATGCAGCCGGATCGCCTCGGCGACTTGGCGGCCGATACGATGCAACGGATTGAGGCTGCTCATCGGCTCCTGGAAGATCATTCCCGCCGCGTCACCGCGAAGCCGGCGGAGCGTGGTGGCATCGGCGCGCGTCACGTCCTGGCCATCCAGCAGGATGCGGCCGGCCATGTGGCGCGCTCCGCCCGGCAGAAGCCCGAGAAGCGAGAGCGCGGTCAGCGTCTTGCCGGATCCGGACTCGCCCACGATCGCCAGAGTCTCGCCCCGCTCCAGCAGGAAGGAAACGTCCTCGACCACGGTCCTCGCGCCGAACGCAACCGAGAGGCCGGAGACCTCGAGGAGGCTCACGGCCGGGTCTTGCGCGGATCGAAAGCGTCACGCACCGCCTCGCCCACGAAGATCAGAAGCGCCAGCGTTCCGCCCAGCACGACGAAGGCCGTGATGCCGAGCCAGGGCGCCTGGAGGTTGTTCTTCGCCTCCGTCACCAGCTCGCCGAGAGAAGGCGAGCCCGGCGGGAGGCCGAAGCCCAGGAAATCGAGGCTGGCCAGCACCGTCACCGAGCCGGAAAGGATGAACGGAAGAAAGGTCAGCACCGCGACCATCGCGTTCGGCAGCACGTGCCGCCACATCACCACCGCATCGGAAACGCCGAGGGCCCGCGCGGCACGGACATATTCGAGATTGCGGCCGCGCAGGAACTCCGCCCGCACCAGGCCGGTGAGCGTCATCCAACTGAACAGAAGCAGGAAGACGAGCAGCACCCAGAAGGAGGGCGTGATGATGCTCGAAAGGATGATGAGCAGGAAGAGCTGCGGCATGCCCGACCAGATCTCGATCCCGCGCTGGCCGAAAAGATCGATGAGGCCGCCATAGAATCCCTGCACCGCGCCGGCCGCGATCCCGACGACGGAGGAAAGGATGGTGAGCGTGAACCCGAACAGGACCGAAATGCGGAACCCGTAGATCACGCGGGAGAGGACATCCCGCGCCTGATCATCGGTGCCGAGCCAGTTCCGCCAGGTCGGTGGGCTCGGCGCGGGCGAAGGCAGGTTGTTGACGATGGTGTCGTAATGATAGGGAATGAGCGGCCAGAGCATCCAGCCATGCGCGCGGATCGCCGCCACGACCGAAGGGTCGGTGTAGTCGGTCTCCGTCGGCAGGAAATCGGGACCGAAATCAGTACCCGGATAGTCCGCGAGCACGGGAAAATACCACCGTCCGCGATATTCGACGACCAGCGGCCGGTCATTGGCCACGAACTCGGCGAAGAGAGAGACGACGAAGAGAACGAGAAAGATCCAGAGACAGACGACACCGCGCCGGTTGGCGCGGAACGCGGCGATCCGCCGGCGCGTGAGCGGCGAAAGCCTCACCGCCGCACCTCGAAATCGATTCGCGGATCGACCACGGTATAGAAAAAGTCCCCAATGATCTGCAGCACCAGCCCGACCAGGGTGTAGATATAGAGCGTGCCGAACATCACCGGATAATCGCGCTGCACGGCGGCCTGGAAGCCGAGCAGCCCCAGGCCGTTGAGCGAGAAGATGATCTCGATCAAAAGCGCGCTCGTGAAGAGAATGCCGACGAAGGCCTGGGGAAAGCCCGCCACGACCAGCAGCATCGCATTGCGGAAGACATGCCCGTAGAGGACGCGACTCTCGGAGGCGCCCTTGGCCCGCGCCGTGACCACGTATTGCTTGCCGATTTCCTCGAGGAAGCAGTTCTTGCTGAGCATGGTGAGGCTGGCAAACCCGCCGAGCGTCATCGCCGTGACCGGCAGCACCATGTGCCAGAGATAATCGGCCGCACGGGCGGGCCAGGCAAGCCGCGACCAGTCCGCGCTGACAAGGCCGCGCAGCGGAAACCATTGCACGAACGAACCGCCGGCGAAGAGAACGATGAGAAGAATGGCAAGCAGGAAACCCGGCACCGCATAGCCGAGCAGCACGGTCGTCGTGCTTGCGACATCGAAACGGCTTCCGTCCCGCACCGCCTTGCCGATGCCGAGCGGGATGGAAACCAGATAAATGAGAAGCGTGGACCATAAGCCGAGCGAGATCGAGACCGGCATCCGGTCGAGCACCAGCTTCAGCACCGGCTGATCGAGGAAGAAGCTGCGGCCGAGATGGAAAGTGGCGTAGTCGCGCAGCATCTCGAGAAAACGCGCGAGCGGCGGCTTGTCGAAGCCGAACATCTTGCGGATCTCTGCGATCAGATGCGGATCGAGTCCCTGCTGGCCGCGATAAAGGCCCGGCCCCGCCGCCTCCGGCGCCCCCTGCCCGGTGACACCGGACAACAACGCCGCCTGGCCCTTGAACCTGGCGATCATCTCCTCGACCGGACCGCCCGGAGCCAGCTGCACCACGAAGAAATTGATGGCAATGATTCCGAACAGGGTCGGAATCACCAGCAGAATCCGCCGCAGCAGATAGGCCGCCATGATTGCGCCCCCGATGCCTAAAGTCCGGCGCGCCGGGCCTTGTCGGTGGCCTCGGCGAGTTTTTCGTCGATCCACCACGCGTCGAAGACATAGCCTGAGCGGACGGGCTCAGCCGGGAAGCCGAAGCGGTTCCAGTAGGCAAGGTTGAAATAGTCCGAATGCCATTGCGGCACGACGTACCAGCCCCAAAGCAGCACGCGATCGAGGGCATGGGCGGCGGCGAGCAGGGAATCGCGATCCTGAGCGTCGATCAGCTTTTCCACCAGGGCATCAATTACCGGGGAACAGACTCCCATCAGGTTCTGGCTCCCCGGCGTATGCGCGGCGGCGCAGGTCCAGAAATCGCGCTGCTCGTTGCCCGGAAGGTCGGATTCCGGGAAGACCGTGATCGTCATGTCGAAATCGAAATTGTTCATCCTCTGCTGATACTGAGCCGGATCGATGACCCGCACCGAAGCGATGATGCCAAGCCGCTTGAGCCAGGAGGCATAGGGAAGCGAGATGCGCTCGAAGGTCGGGTCGGGAAGGAGAATCTCGAAGTTGAAAGGCGTGCCCGCCCGGTTCACCAGCCTTCCGCCAGCCACGTGCCAACCCGCCTGCTCCAGCATATGGAAGGCAGCGACGAGCTCTTTCTCGTTGTTGCCCGAGCCGTTGGTGACCGGCAACGCGAAAGGCTTGGTGAAAACCTCCGGGGGAAGATCCTTGCGATACGGCTCCAGCAACGCGAGCTCCGCCGCTTGGGGAAGACCGGAGCAGGCAAGATCGCTGTTGGAGAAGTAGCTCAGCGAGCGCGTATAGAGGCCGTAGAAGAGATTCTTGTTCTCCCATTCGAAATCGAATGCCCAGGCCAGCGCCTGGCGCACGCGCCGGTCGGCGAAGAGGGCGCGGCGTGTGTTCATCGCGAAACCCTGCATGCCGGTGGGCAGGCGGTAGCGAACGCGCCGCAGCTTGACGAGGCCGCGCTTGACCGCCGGGAAATCATAGCCGGTGGCCCAGTTCTTCGAGACGTTCTCGTTGCGGAAATCGATGCTGCCGGCCTTGAAGGCCTGGAAGGCTACCGTATCGTCCTGGAAATATTCCACTTGGATGGCGCCGAAATTATAGAGCCCGCGCGCTGTCGGCAGGTCGGCCGCCCAGTAATTCTCGTTCCGCTGATAGGTGACCGAGCGGTTGAAGGCGAAGGCGGCGAGTCGATATGGTCCGGAGCCGAGAGGCGGCTCGGAAAGGGGGGCGGAAAAATCCCGATGGGCGAAGAAACGCGCCGGCAGGACCGGAAGCTCGCCAAGGATCAGCGGCAATTCCCGGCTTTCGGTCGAGCGGAGATGAAAGCGGACAGCGCGGGACGAAAGCGCCCTCACCGAATCCACCGCGGCGTAATAGGCGCGGTAGAATGGCTGGCCATTATTGACGAGCGCGTTGAAGGTGAAGACCACATCGGCCGAGGTCACATCCGTTCCATCCTGGAAATGAGCGGCAGGATTGAGGGTGAAGGTGATGGTCGCGCGGTCAGGGCTGATCTCCACGCTCTGGGCAAGATGCGCATAGGCGGTGCCCGATTCGTCAGCCGATGCGACGAGCAGCGTGTCCCAGAGCCGGGAGAGGCCATCGGCTGGGGTGCCGCGGATGATGTAGGGATTGAAGCTGTCGAAGCTGCCCAGCGAAAAAAGGGTGACGGTTCCACCTTTTGGTGCGTCCGGATTGACATAGGGAAAGGCGGTGAAGTTCGGCGGCAGCGCCGGCGGGCCGAGGAGCGAGATGGCGTCGTTGCGGGCGGGTGCGCTCGCCGCCCGGGCCGGCGCGACAGGCAGGGCGCCGGCGAGACTCCAGGGAACGCCGAGAAGGAGCGAGCGACGCCGCATGAGATATCCTCCGTTGCTGGAGCGCGTCCGGCATATGGGGGCGCTGAGAGACTGTTTGAGAACGCGCTATGATGAGTCGGTTCGTTCCAAGTTGGGGGCGCCGCAGGCGCCGGCGGGCGCGGCTTTCGAGAACCGGAGCGGAGCGGCCTTTGAGGACCGTGAGCACCGGAAGCGCAGTAAGACGCGTCGGACGACCACCACAGTCGCATTCTCAAACAGTCTCTGAGATCGCCGTCAGCGATTCCTGAACGTGGCTTGGCTCGCAAGCAAGGCGAGCGCTGGCCCGAGCAGCGCGGGATCGCCGACCGCCAGGACCTCTCCCGCCGCGCCGGGGACGAGCGCCTTGCCCTGCCAGTCGGTCAGGCGCCCGCCCGCCCCTTCGACGATGGGAACCAGGGCCGCCCAATCCCAAAGCTTGAGCGAGGCCTCGGCGATCACGTCGATCCGGCCGAGGGCCAGCAGACCATAGGAATAGCAATCCCCGCCCCAGGTCGTGCGCCGGCACGCGGATTGCAGACGGGCGAAGCGCACGGCCTCTTCTGCGCCGAACATCTCCGGCAGCGTGCAGGAAAGCTCGGCCGCGCCCAGGTCGGCACAAGGCCGGCAGCCGGCGCGGCCGCCGAAGGGGCCGGAAAAGCAGGTCTTCTGATCGGCAAGCCCGATCCAGCGTTCGCCGGTGACCGGCTGATCGATCAGGCCGAAGACCGGGCGGCCGGAATCGAGCAGCGCGATCAGCGTCCCGAAGAGCGGGCGGCCGGTGATAAAGGCGCGCGTGCCGTCGATCGGGTCGAGCACCCAGCAGAACCGGGCGCCCGGCCGCTCATGGCCGAACTCCTCCCCGAGCAGCCCGTGATCGGGGAAGCGTTCGGCGAGCACGGTACGCATGGCTTGCTCGGCTGCGCGGTCGGCCAGGGTCACCGGGCTCTGGTCCGCCTTCTGCTCGACCGCGAGCGGTGCGCGGAAATAGGGCCGGATGGCCGCGCCGGCCGCCGCCGCGGCAGCCTCACCGGCCGCCACCAGGGAATCGGCGGAAGGAACGCTCAAGAGAGAGCGGTTACGGCTTCGCGGGCGTGGGGGCGGGCTTGGCGGGCGAAGGTGCGGCCACCTTGCCGGCGGCCGCAGCAGGAGGAGCCGCGGCCGGCTTGGCGGGCGCGGCTGCCGGCAGAGGAACGCGGTGCGGAGCGAGCGTGCGGAGGAAGGCGATCACATCCGCGCGAGTCTGGGTCTGCGGGATCCCCGCGAAGGTCATCAGCGTGCCCGGCGCCACCGCCTGCGGGTCGTGCAGCCAGAGATTGAGGTTGTGATAGGTCCAGGCTCCGCCGAGGCTCTTGAGCGCGGAGGAATAATTAAAGCCGGGAACCGCGGCGCGCGGGCGGCCGACCACGCCATAGAGATCGGGGCCGATCTTGGCGCCGGCGCCGGGGGTGTAGTTATGGCAGGCGGCGCAGACCTCCTCGACGAATTGCTGCCCCTTCTTCACGTCGGCCGTGCGGAGAAGCAGCGCGATCGAGGGCACCGGGACGGGCTTGGCGGCGGCAGGCTGGCTTGCCTGCTCGGCCTGCATCGCGATCTGGAGGACCGGCTTGGAAAGCTCGGTCGGGCTCACCACCGCCTCCGCGATGAAGCCGGCGAGCATGAAGACGATGCCGGCCACCAGCACGGCGGCGATGATCTTGTTGACCTCCAAGCTGTCCATGCGGTGCTTCCCGTCCGATCGTGTCGCGCGCCGAATAGGAAGGACTTTCGGGCAACATTGCGCCCGGGCCCGTCTCCCCCCTAAGGTGCGGCGCAGCTTAAGGAAACCATTGGCTTGCTTCAACCCGCGCTCTGCCGGGGTTGGATGCTCCACCCGATGGGCTCTCTTCCGATGATGGCAGGATGACCCGCTCGATCGCCTTTCACTCGATCGCCTTCCAGGGGCGCCCCGGCGCCTATTCCGACCTCGCCTGCCGGACTGCCTCTCCGGGGCTGCGCACCATCCCCTGCGAGAGCTTCGAGGATGTGATCGAGATGGTGCGGGAGGGGCGCGCCGATCTCGCCATGCTGCCCTGCGAGAACAGCCTCGCCGGGCGGGTGCCCGATATCCATCACCTCCTGCCGGAGAGCGGGCTCTACGTGGTCGGCGAGCATTTCCAGAGGGTGGAGCACTGCCTGCTCGCGCCCATGGGGACGCGGCTCTCCGATGTCCGGCGCGTGCATTCCCATGCGGTGGCGCTCGGCCAGGTGCGAAGGCTGCTCAGGGAGCTGCATGTCGAGCCGGTCGTCGAGGCCGATACCGCAGGCTCGGCGGCGCTGGTGGCAGAATGGAACCGGCGCGAGGACGCGGCGATCGCCTCTTCGCTCGCCGCCGAGATCTATGGCCTCGAGATCCTCCGCCACAATGTCGAGGATGCACCGCACAACACAACCCGTTTCTACGTGATGGCCGCGCGCCCCGAGACACCGCCGCCCGATGCCCCGGCGGTGATGACGACCTTCGTGTTCCGGGTCAGAAATGTTCCGGCCGCGCTCTACAAGGCGCTCGGCGGGTTCGCCACCAATGGCGTGAACATGATTCGGCTCGAAAGCTACATGCTGAACGGGCAGTTCGCGGCCACGCAGTTCCTCTGCGATGTCGAAGGCCATCCGGAGCAGCCGAGCTTGCGCAACGCGCTCGAGGAGCTCTCCTTCTTCTCGCGCGAGGTGCGCGTGCTCGGCGTCTACCGGACCGCGCCGGCCCGCAAAGCCTGAAGGGCGATCACCGAAGGTGGAATGACCGAAGGCGGGAATCGCGTGAGAAAACAAATGGCTGGGGCGGGATGCCCGACCGGAAGCAAGCGCATCCCGCCGTAAGCCGCGGAATAGCCGCCTTGCCTCACGGGTTCGCCGGCTGCACCGGCTCGACCCCGCCGGGCACCGCGACCCCCTTGTCCTGCAGGCAGCGGAGCGTCGCCTGGCGGAGCAGGTACTTGAGCTGGCCTTGCGAGCCCAGGTTGGCGCTGTAGCTCCGCATCATCTGGATTCGCAGCGCGCGCACCTGGGGATCGTCATAAGCCTGGTGGCGGCAGACGGCCTCGGGCGAATTGTCGCTCGGCGCGCAGGCGGCAGGGAGCAGGGCCGCCAGAAGCACAAGGACTCGAAGCGTCATGCTGCATTCCTCAAGGTGACACATCCACCGGCATCGCCCCGTTCTTCGAGAGCGTGGCCTGGCTCTCCTAGAGCAGATCGCGATTGGCAGGAACCGGCTCGCGCGTCTGAAAAGGTTGGGTTAGAAGCCGCTGCCGTGACCGTCCGCACCCGCTTCGCCCCAAGCCCGACCGGCATGCTGCATATCGGCAGCGCCCGCACGGCCCTCTTCAACTATCTCTTCAGCCGCCATCACGGCGGCACCTATCTTCTCCGGATCGAGGACACCGACCGGGCCCGAAACACCGAGGCCGCCATCCGCGCCATCCTCGACGGGCTCGCATGGCTCGACCTCGCGCCGGACGAGCCCCCGCTGTTCCAGTCCACGCGGGAGGTCCGCCATGCCGAGGTGGCGCGGGCGCTGCTGGCGGCCGGCCGCGCCTATCTTTGCTTCTGCACGCCCGAGGAGCTCGCCGCGATGCGCGAGAAGGCGCTCGCCGAGGGCAGGCCGCCCCGCTACGACGGACGCTGGCGCGACCGTGACCCGGCGGAGGCGCCGCCCGGCATCCGGCCCGCGATCCGCCTCAAGGCCCCGCGCGAAGGGGAAACGATCGTCGAGGATCTCGTCCAGGGCACGGTGCGCGTCGCCAATGCCGAGCTCGACGACATGATCATCCTCCGCGGGGACGGCACACCCACCTACCAGCACGCGGTGGTGGTGGACGATCACGACATGGACATCACCCATGTCATCCGCGGCGATGATCACCTCACCAATGCCTTCCGCCAGATGCAGATCTATCAGGCGATGGGATGGGAGCCGCCGCGCTTCGGGCACATCCCGCTGATCCATGGTCCGGATGGGGCAAAGCTCTCGAAGCGGCATGGCGCGCAGAGCGTGGTCGAGTTCCGCGAGCAGGGCTTTCTTCCCGAAGCGCTCTGCAACTACCTGCTGCGGCTCGGCTGGGGCCATGGCGATGCCGAGGTGCTGTCGCGGGAAGAGGCAATCCGGCTCTTCGATCTCGACGGCGTCGGCCGCGCCCCGAGCCGGATGGATTATGCGAAGCTCACCCATCTGAATGCCGTCTGGATCCGCCAGGCGGATGACGATCACCTCGTCGCGGAGGTGGCGGAGCGGCTCGGGCATGAGGATCCGTTCACGCCGGAGATCCAGGCACGCATGCGGACATTGATGCCGGCGCTCAAGGAGCGGGCGCGGACACTGAACGACCTTGCATCCTCCGCGGCCTTCCTCGTGCATCCACCCGCTCAGCCGCTGGAGGCGAAGGCGGCTTCGCTGCTCACGCCTTCGGCACGGAAGATGCTGCAAGAGCTCGCGGCCCTCCTGGCGAAAACGATGTTCACGCCTGCTTCCCTCGATGCCGCCTTGCGGGAATTCGCGACGTCTCACGGAGAAAAACTGGGCAGCGTAGCACAGCCGCTGCGCGCGGCACTGACCGGCTCGACCCAGAGCCCCCCGATCAACGCCGTGCTCGCCGCCCTGGGACGGGACGAGACACTGGCGCGGATTCGCGTGATCCTCTGAAGACTTTTCGCGGGGCTTGGTTTCCTCGGCAAGGCTCCGTGCTAAGCTTCCTGCCGCCAACCTCCTCAGGAGAGAGAGCATCATGCGTCCAGCCAAAGCCTGGTCTTTCCTTCTCGCACTGGCACTGTTCGGGTGGATCACCTCGGCCACGATCGCGCATGCGGCCGCGGTTTCCTTCACCGTGCCGCTGACAGGCGCGGCACAGGTGCCGCCGGTCAGCACCTCCGCCACCGGGACAGCCGATCTCACCTATGATCCGACGACCCGCGTGCTGACCTGGACGATCACCTTCAGCGGCTTGTCGAGCCCGGCCACGATGGCGCATTTCCATGGCCCCGCCGCGGCCGGCAAGAATGCAAACGTGCAGATCTGGATCAGCAAGAGAGGCGCGGCGCCCACAAGCCCGATCACCGGCAGCGCCACGCTGACACATGCTCAGGCAACCATGCTTGCGGACGGAGATTTCTATATCAACGTCCATTCGCAGGACCATCCTGCGGGCGAGCTCCGCGGCCAGGTGATCATGCCGAAGTCGTAATCCGTCAGCGAAGTCTCTCGAGCATGATGACCTGAAATCGTCGTGCTTCATGCATCCCCCCCGACTGCGATCCTGCGACCGCAGTCGGGGGGACAATTCCAGGGATCTCAGGCGCGCCCGGCCATTTCTGCGGTCTCCGTCAGCGGAATGGGCAGGTATTTCTCGTAGCCCTTCGGCACCACCTGCCAGACATGCTTGAGCGTGCGGTCCCAGTCATGCAGGAGCATTGCCGCATAACGGCTCGATGTCTCGGCAACGTGGCGGTCAATGAGATCGTAGAGGGTCTTTTCCCAGTGCGCTGACGCGACGCGCTGCCAACGGATCGAATCGGCATTGGCCACGCGCGCAAATCGTTCTGCCGGGTCATAGACGAAGGCCATGCCGCCGGTGAAGCCGGCACCGAAATTCTCGCCCACCCGCCCAAGCACGACCACCGTCCCACCGGTCATATATTCGCAACCATTCGACCCGCATCCCTCGACGACCGCCTCCGCGCCGGAATTGCGGACCGCGAACCGCTCCCCGGCCTCGCCGGCAGCGAAGAGAGCGCCCGAGGTGGCACCATAGAGCACGGTATTGCCGATGATCGTGTTCTCATGGCTGAGCAGGTTCGAGGACGGCGCGGGCCGCACCACGATCGTCGCCCCCGAGAGACCCTTGCCCACATAGTCATTCGCATCCCCGAAGAGCTCGAGCTTAAGCCCGCGCACCGCGAAGGCACCGAGCGACTGACCGGCCGATCCACGCAGCCGGACGGTCACATGGCCGGGCTCGAGCCCCGCCATGCCGAAGCGCCGGACGATCTTCGAGGAGAACTTGGTCCCGATAGCGCGGTGCGTGTTGCGGATGGTGTACTGGAGCTGCATCTTCTCGCCGCGCTCGAAGAAGGAAGCGGCGTCGGTAATCATCTGCGCATCCAGAGTCTCCGGCACCTCGTTCCGCCCCTCGCGCGAGCAGAAGCGCGTATAGGGACCGGGATCCGCTTGCACGAGCAGCGGATTGAGGTCGAGATCATCGAGCAGCTCGGAGCCCCGGCTCACCTGATGAAGAAGATCGGTCCGCCCGATCACCTCCTCGAGCCGCCGGAACCCGAGTGAGGCCAGAATACCGCGCACATCTTCGGCGATGAAGGAGAAGAGATTGATCACCTTCTCCGGCGAGCCCTCGAACTTCGCGCGAAGCTGCGGATCCTGTGTGCAGATCCCGACCGGGCAGGTGTTCGAATGGCACTGGCGTACCATGATGCAACCCATCGCCACCAGCGAGGCGGTGCCGATCCCGAACTCCTCGGCGCCGAGCATGGCGGCGATGACGACATCCCGCCCCGTCTTGATACCGCCATCGGTGCGCAGCTTCACGCGATGGCGCAGCCGGTTGAGCATCAGCACCTGATGCGTCTCGGAAAGCCCTATCTCCCACGGCAGGCCAGCGTATTTGATGCTGCTCTGCGGGCTTGCTCCGGTGCCGCCCGCATGGCCCGAGATCAGGATCGCATCTGCCTTCGCCTTGGCGACACCGGCAGCAATGGTGCCGATGCCGCTCCTGGCCACGAGCTTCACGCAGACCGTGGCATCCGGATTGATCTGCTTGAGATCGTAGATGAGCTGGGCGAGATCCTCGATCGAGTAGATATCGTGGTGCGGCGGCGGGCTGATCAGCATCACCCCGGGCGTCGAATGACGCAGCCGCGCGATCATCTCGCTCACCTTGAAGCCCGGCAGCTGCCCGCCTTCTCCGGGCTTCGCGCCCTGCGCGATCTTGATCTCGATCTCGCGGCAATTGTTGAGATACTCGGCGGTCACGCCGAAACGGCCGGAGGCGATCTGCTTGATGGCCGAGCAGGCATTGTCGCCATTCTCCCGCGGCCGATAGCGCGCGGGATCCTCGCCGCCCTCCCCGGAATCGGAGCGTGCCCCGATCCGGTTCATGGCAATCGAGAGCGTCTCGTGCGCCTCGGGTGAAAGCGCGCCGAGCGAGATGCCGGGTGCGACCAGATGCTTGCGGATCTCGGTGACGCTTTCGACCTCGTCCACCGGAATGGGCGCACGGCCCTCGGTGCGGAAATCGAGCAGGTCGCGCAGCGCGATCGGCGGCAGCTTGCGCACGCCCTCGGCATAGCGGCGATAGATGCTGTAGCTGTCGGTGCCGACCGCCGTCTGCAACGTGTGGATCAGCCCGGCCTCGAAGCCATGCGCCTCGCCGCGGCGGCGCATCTTGTAGATGCCGCCGACCGGCAGCGTAATCACCCCCGGCGCCCAGGCCGTCTCGTGCAGCTCGAGGATCTTGCGCGCGATGCCCGAAAGCCCGATGCCGGAAATGCGCGAGGGCATGCCGGGAAAGAATTCCGCGACGAGTGCACGGGAAAGGCCGATCGCCTCGAAATTGTAGCCGCCGCGATAGGAGGAGAGAACGCCGATTCCCATCTTGGACATGATCTTCAGGAGACCCTTGTCCACCGCCTTCTTGTAGCGCTGCACGGCCGCCTTCAGCGAAAGCTCGCCGAAGAGGCCGCGGCGCTGGCGGTCGGCGATCGAGGCCTCGGCCAGATAGGCATTGACGGTCGTCGCGCCGACCCCGATCAGCACGGCGAAATAATGCACGTCCACGCACTCGGCCGCGCGCACATTGAGGCTGGTGAAGGTGCGGAGCGACTGGCGCACGAGATGGGTATGCACGCCGGCGGTGGCGAGGATCATCGGAATCGGCGCGCGATCCGGCCCCTGCGCCTCGTCGGAGAGGATGACATGCGTGCAGCCCGCGCGCACCCCTTCCTCGGCTTCCCGGCGGATGCGCTCGAGGGTGATGCGCAAGCCCACCTCTCCCTCCGAAGCGGGGAAGGTGCAGTCGATATCGCAGGCGGAACGGCCCATATACTCGCGCATCGCCAGGAACTCGGCGGCCGAGAGCACCGGGCTTTCGAGCTGGAGGAGGTCACACTGGCTCGCATCCTCATCCAGCACGTTGCCGAGATTGCCGAGCCGCGTGCGCAGCGTCATCACCCGCGTCTCCCGCAGGGAATCGATCGGCGGATTCGTCACCTGGCTGAAGGTCTGACGGAAATAATGATGCAATCCGCGATAATGCTCGGAGAGCACGGCGATCGGCGTATCGTCGCCCATGCTCCCGACCGGCTCGTTCCCTTCCTCCACCATCGGATGGAGGATCATCTCCAGCTCCTCGAGCGTGAGGCCGACGCCGAGCTGCCGGCGGCGCAGCGCCTCGCCTTCGTACATCGCCGGCTCGGATGCGTCGGTCTTCACGATATGATCGATCACGCCGATGCGGCGCGACCATTCGCTGAAAGGATGGCGGCTCGCGAGCTGCTTGCGGATCTCGGCATCGCTATGGAAGCGGGGCCGGTCGAGATCGACGCCGATCGTCTCGCCGGGGCCGACGCGGCCCTTGGCCAGGATCGCCGATTCGTCGAGCTTCACCATCCCCGTCTCGGAGCCGACGATGAGGAGGGAATCGTTGGTGATGGTATAGCGCAACGGGCGCAGCCCGTTGCGGTCGAGCCCGGCGATCACCCAGCGCCCGTCCGTCGCCGCGATCGCCGCCGGCCCGTCCCACGGCTCCATCACCGCGTTGCAATAAAGGAAGAAATCGCGCTCGGCCTGAGACATCGGGCCATCGGCCGCGAAGGCAGGCGGGATCATCAAGGCCTTCGCCATCGGCGCATCGCGCCCGGCGCGCACGAGGAGCTCGAAGACGTTGTCGAGCACGGCGGTGTCCGACCCTCCGGCCTGCACCACCGGCTTGATATCCTCCATGAAGGGATCGAGCACGGCGCCGGCCAGCCGCGTCTCGTGGCTCTGCATCCAGTTGCTGTTGCCGGAAAGCGTGTTGATCTCGCCATTATGGGCGAGCGTGCGGAACGGCTGGGCAAGCCGCCAGGTGGGGAAGGTGTTGGTCGAATAGCGCTGATGGAAGATCGCGAAGCGCGAGACGAAGCGCGGATCGAGAAGATCGGGATAGAATTCCGAAAGATGCTCGGCGAGGAACATCCCCTTGTAGATGATCGAGCGGCAGGAGAGAGAGCAGAAATAAAGCTCCGGAATCTGCGCCGCGATCGCCGCTTTCTCGATGCGCCGGCGAATGACATAGAGATCGCGCTCGAAGGTCGCCTCGTCGGTCCCGAGCGCATTCCAGACGATGATCTGCTCGATCTCCGGACGCGTCGCGTTCGCCTTCTCGCCGATGCAGGAAACATCGATCGGCACCTGGCGCCAGCCATGAATCGCATAGCCGAAACGAAGGATCTCGGTCTCGACGATCTGCCGGCAGCGCTCCTGCGCGGAAAGATCGGTCTTGGGCAGGAAGACCTGCCCGACCGCGATCGGCCCGGGGCGAAGCTCCGTGCCGCCGCGCTCGACCACCTCGGCAAAGAAATCCTGCGGGATCTCGACATGGATGCCGGCACCATCGCCCGTCTTGCCGTCGGCATCGACGGCGCCGCGATGCCAGACCGCCTTGAGCGCATCGATCGCGGCGGCGACCACCTTGCGGCGCGGCTTGCCATCGAGCGCGGCAATGAATCCGACACCGCAGGAATCATGCTCCTGCTCCGGCGCATAGGTTCCGGCGAGCCGGGCGCTGTTCTTCGCCCAGGCGGCGAGGAAATCGGCTGCTTTCTCCATATCCTTCACTCCGCGGCGACCGCGAGCCTCGCGGTCTCCTGCTCGAGATAGGCGTGGATGCCCGCGGCGGCGTCACGCCCGTCGCGGATCGCCCAGACGACGAGGCTCGCGCCCCGCACGATGTCTCCGGCGGCGAAGACACCCGGAAGATGGGTCATGAAGCTCCGGTGATGAATCTTGAGCGTGCCCCAGCTCGTGACTGAGAGATCCAGCGTGACGAACCGCAGCGGAAGGTCCTCGGGATCGAAGCCGAGCGCCTTGATGACGAGATCGGCCTCGAGGTGGAAGGAAGGCGCGTCCGCCGGCTCGACCGACTGGCGGCCGGAGGCATCGGGCAGGCCAAGGCGCATGCGCGAGGCATGGACGGTCTGGACGGAAGGCGTGCCCGAAAAACCCTTGGGCGCGCTCAGCCAGAGGAATTCCACCCCTTCCTCTTCCGCGTTTTTCACCTCTCGCATCGAGCCCGGCATATTGGCCCGGTCGCGCCGATAGAGGCATTTTACCGACAAGGCCCCCTGCCTTACCGCCGTTCTGACGCAATCCATGGCCGTATCGCCGCCGCCCACGACGACGACGCGCTTGTCCCGCGCGTTCAGAAGCCCACTGTCGAACTCCGCCACCACATCGCCGAGCCCGTTGCGGTTGGACGCGATCAGGTAGTCGAGCGCGGGGACAATGCCGGGAAGCGTGACGCCCGGCGCGGTAAGATCGCGCGCCTGATAGACGCCTGTGGCGATGAGCACGGCGGGGTGGCGGCGGCGAAGCTCCTCGAACGGAAGATCCCGACCGATCTCGCAACCGAGATGAAACCGCACGCCCTGCGCGGTGAGCTGCTCGGCGCGGCGGAAGACGATCTCCTTCTCGAGCTTGAAGTTGGGGATGCCATAGATAAGGAGTCCGCCGATTCGGTCATGGCGGTCATAGACATCGACCGCATAGCCGAGCGCCCGCAGCTCCTCCGCGGCGGCGAGCCCGGCCGGCCCGGCGCCGATGATCCCAACCGACAGCCCGCGCTCGCGCACCGGACGGCGGACGCGGACCCAGCCCTCTGCGAAGGCGGTGTCGGTCAGGAAGCGTTCGACCGCGCCGATCGTGACAGCCTCATAGCCCTTCTCGATCACGCAATTGCCTTCGCAGAGCCGGTCCTGCGGGCAGATGCGTCCGCAAATCTCGGGGAAATTGTTGGTCGCGGCCGAGATCTCGTACGCTTCCTCGAGACGGCCTTCGGCGGTGAGCTTGAGCCAGTCTGGAATGTCGTTGCCGAGCGGACAATGGACCGAGCAGAAGGGCACGCCACACTGGCTGCAGCGGCTGGCCTGACGGCCGGCCTCCTGCGCGGCGAAGTTGCGATAAATCTCGGCGAAATCGGCCCGACGCTCGGTGACGGCCCGCTTCTCGGGCTGCTCCTGGGGCAGGCGGATGAATTGCAGCATGCGGTCGGCCATGGCGTCTCCTCCTCCGGGCTGCGTCCCAGCCGGCCGTCAGCCAGAGACTAATCGAGCCTTTCCGCGGATGCGAGCGCGAATCGGGCCGACATGGCAGCTATGCTGTCTCATACCCGGTGAAGATTGCGGCGAATGCGAGGCGAAGACAGCGAACCCGAAACAAGAAAGGTCCGATCCGGATCTTTCTGCTGGAATCACTTTCGGCCCTGGTGTCCGTAAAGGGCGAGACGACCGACGCCGGAGAGGCCGTCTTCAATTGTCAATCATGTTTTGCCGGATGCTGGATTCCGCGGCCTCAGCAAGACGCCTCCGAAAACACGCGAGAGCTCTATCTCGACCTTTCAGGCGAAAGCGTCCCGGATGGACGCCCGGAAAGGAAGTTCGGCACGCGCGGCGGCTTCCCGATGGCGAAACCTCTCGGGCCGCGGAGTCCCCCGAATCAACCGTCTGCAGGCGTGCGATCCAATACGGCCATTCATGGTTATCGCCGCGAGCGACGACGCCGGGGGATTGTCGTCGGCAGCCCTTAAAACCGTTGTCTTCGTTCAGGCGTTCTCCTCAGAGTTCACCTGAATAGAGACGCAACCATTTCAACCCGACGTCTCCATCCACCTGACGATGGCCTGCCCGATCTCGTCCGGCGAATCTTCCTGGACGAAATGGATCCCCGCGATCGTCACCTCGGTCAGCGCTGGCCACCCACGGACCAGATTGACCAACCTATCGTGGGTCAGGATCGCACCGGGCTCGGCCTTCAGGAAGAGTTTGGGCACATTGCTCGTCCCCAGCCAGTCCGCGTAGGCAGTCGCAATCGCGCTCACATCGGCCGGCTCACCATCGATGGGGATTTGCCTCGGCCACGTCAGTGTCGGCCGCCGCCCCTCGCCAGGCTCGGCGAACGGCCTCCGATACTCTGCCATCTCTTCATCGGAGAGGGTACGCATGATGGCGTTCGGCAGAATCACTTCAATAAAATAATTGTCCTGCAGGACCATCGTCTCGCCGGCTTCGGAACGCAGCGCCTCCAGGGCTTTGCCCATTCCCATCTTGTCCCAGTGGTCCCGGCCCTGCACCGCCACGATCGCTTCCATGAACGCGATTCCCTTCACAGCATCGCGATGGCGGTTGGCCCAATCGAAACCGAGGGCCGAGCCCCAGTCATGGACAACCAAGGTGACGCGCCCGCGTACATTCAGAGCCTCGAGAAGAGCGTCGAGGTAGCGGCGGTGCTCCACGAAGCGATACGAGCCGGGGCCGCTGTTGGACAGCTTCTCGGAATCGCCCATGCCGATCAGGTCGGGGGCGATGCAGCGGCCGTGTGGCTGCAAATACGGCAATATGTTGCGCCACAAGTACGATGAGGTGGGATTGCCGTGCAGCAGCACGATGGGGTCCCCGTCTCCCACCTCCACATACGCCATTTCTCTGTCGAGAACCCGCCGCCGCTGCTTTTCGCAGGGAAATGCCGCAGAGATCATGTTCGCTCGTCCTTCTTTCTCTGAAGGAGTCGGATAGGTCCCGCAAGCCGCCGATCCCTGTCGCGCAGCCCGCCTCTCCACTCCGCCTCCGCCTCAACAGTCTTTCGAAGCGCGCTGCGGGCCAATCCGTCAAAAATGCCGATGCGGTCTATACCTTCGTATGCCTCAGACGATACTTGCGCCGCAAAACGCGCACCCGCACAGTGTCAGGAGGAACCGGAGCGGCCTGAGTGAGTGTGCGCCAAGCGGCCTGCGGAAGCGGTCGGCCAACTTCCGGTCCTCGATATTGCAGGGAAACGCCGGCATCGGGATACGAAAGCAGCGCACCATGTGTCCGCCGGACACCCGCGTATCCCACCGCCCTCGATGTCGTTGCTGTGCTGTTCGCCGAGCAGGGCAGCCGGGTTTCTCGCGACATCACGGTATCCGTTGACCCCCACACCGTACAAGAACAAGGTCGCCCTTCGCCGGAACGGAGCCGCCCGCATGCACCCTGGCCAGTTGCTTGCAGGGACCTGGATCGTCTGGGTCGTGAGCTGGATCGTGGCGGGCTTCTGGTCCGCACGGACGGAAAAGCGCGCGACGACCGGGGTGGAGCTTCTTCATCGCGCGATCACCATCCTCGGGTTTCTGCTGATCGCGTTCCACATAGGCCGGCCACCAGCCTGGCCGGTCGGCAATGCCGCCTCATGGACGCTTGCCTTTCTCGCCGTCGCCGGGTTCTTCTTCACGTGGTGGGCACGCACCCATCTCGGGCGGTTCTGGTCGAGCGCGATCGTGCGCAAGGAAGGGCATCAGATCATCAAGACCGGCCCTTACGCGCTCGTGCGCCATCCCATCTATACCGGACTCATCCTCGCGATCCTCGCAACCGCCGCTTCCCGCGCGCGGCCCACATCGCTCGCGGGCGCGGCGCTCGCAACAATCGGCCTCTGGCTAAAGGCGCGCACCGAGGAACGGTTCCTGGCAAAAGAACTGGGCGCGGAGGCCTATGCGGAATATCGGCGCCGCGTTCCCATGCTCCTGCCGTTACCTCGCTTGTGAAACGAGTGTCTCCGGCATCCGCGCGGCCGCATGCTCCGCCGCCACGCGCCGCGCCGGCATCGGCGGGTTCAGGCGCGCTTGGGCAGCGGCGAGAATCTCGGCCGGCGCAGTCTCCGGCCGGCCCGCATGGAACGGCGGGTCGGGCGCATATTCGAGGTTGAGCTGGATGAGCTGCGCCGCCTCGGCGCCCCGCAGATGAGCGATCAAAGCGAGCGCAAGATCGATCCCGGCGGTCACACCCCCGCCGCTCAGGACATTGCCGTCGCGCACCACGCGGGCGGGATCGGGAATGGCACCGAAAAGCGGAAGCAGCTCGCGCCAGGCCCAATGGCAGGCGGCACGCTTTCCCTTGAGCAGCCCGGCCGCCCCGAGCAGGAGCGAGCCGTTGCACACCGAAGCAATGGTTCCGGCGCCGAGCGCGAGGCGGCGGACCGCGGCCAGAAAGCTTGCGTCCTCCATCATCTCCGCGCAGCGCGCGCTGCCGGGAACGCAGAGCACATCGCAGCGCGAAATCCCGTCGAGGTCCGCGAGATCGGAAAAGGTCAGGCCCTCGGTGGAAACCGGCTGCCCGCCCAATGAGGCGACAGTGACCGTAGCATCCGGCAACCGGACCAGGAATTGATAAGGGCCAGTGACATCAAGCTCGGTCACGCCCGGATAGACCGGGATCACGATGGCAAGGGAAGCGGACATGGACGGCACCTCCGCGATTGACCGGGAGAGCTTGCAGCGCCAGGCTCGCTTCGTAAACGTCCTCGCCTCGTAAACGCCAAGCTTCTTTCGCTTTGCGCCGTGGCCCGGCGGGATGCCCCGATTGCGCCCAGGGCGCTATTGATCGAGACGCTTCGCAATGTCCTCCTTCCCGCGATTCGCTGTCGGGCTCCTTCTGGCCGTCGCGGCCGCTATCGGGCTTGTCTGGATTTCCTACCATCCCTCCCGGCCGAACCTAGATGTCCTTTCCGTCGTCGCGATCTTTTTCCTCTTCCTCGTTCTCTTTCACTCCGTGGCATGGCTGCTGCGCGAGACGATCACCATGCGGTTCGTCCGCGCCGTCGATTATGTCTATCTCCTGGCCGCGACCGCGAGCCTCGCGCTCTCGCATCTCCGGCAAGACAATCCCGGCGCGGTCTATGTCTTGTCCTGGTCGCGGCCGGTGATCCTGCTGCTGATCGCAGCGCTGGCTCTTCGCCTGACCCGCACAACGATCGAGGTGTTCGGCTGGTATCGGGATTGATCCTTGACCCGCTGGCGGGCGGCGGCGGTGCTGATATTGTTCCGCGCTTGTACAGGAGATTCGCATGCCTGCCGAGGACGTTCCGGTCTGCACTGCGAGGACGGTGATCACGTTGCGATCTCGGTCTCGGACTTGCAGAGATCGAAGGAATGGTATTGCCGTATGTTCGGGCTTCGGGTGATTCAGGAATCCGAAACAAGCATCCTGCTCGGCTTCGGGGAGAGCATGCTGGTGCTGCGGCCGGACCCGGAGCCGGGCCGCATCTCCCACTTTGTGTTCGGCATCGACGGGTTCGATGCGGCAAGCCTCGAAGCGCGGCTGAAGGTGGAAGGGCTCGCGCCGCAAAAGGACGACGCGAGCTTCCATGTGCGGGACCCGGACGGGCTTGATGTGCAAGTCGGCGACCGGGCGCTCGGGCTCTCATCCGGAATCGTCGAGAACGAATTCAGGATGCGGTAGAGGTCGGGCAAGCCTCAGCGATCCTTGTTCCGTTCGCCGAGTCACCTTTCCTACACGGCGTGTTTCTGACGAATGAGCGTGGCGGCACGCTCGCCGATCACCACGCACGGGGCCATGGTATTGCCGGTCGTGA
>Ga0335072_10000380_pt1 | contig 91152 bp, 68 predicted proteins | sample Lox_Sample_21_FD_206725 | JGI IMG/M metagenome (GOLD analysis project Ga0335072, IMG submission 206725) | Soil microbial communities from Loxahatchee National Wildlife Refuge, Florida, United States - Lox_Sample_2.1 | ecosystem: Environmental > Terrestrial > Soil > Wetlands | place: USA... | reverse complement strand
ACGACAAGTATTTCCCCTACGATACCCTCGAAGCCAAAGTTGCCTTACCGGATCGTTGGACTCCTACCCCCAACGACCCAGTTGACCCTCCACCTCCCACCAAAACAGGCCAGAAGAAAGTCCAAGCAGTTTCTTCTGAAGTGCCCTCCTCCCACCTCGTAGTTCCTCACGCGTCCGGTACGAGCGATGTCCTCAAGAAAATCGACCTGATAACCGCTCTCCAGTATGGTACCGCACAAGGATATCCACCGCTGTACGAATGGTGCCTCGAATTTGTGAGAACGGCTTTGCATCCTAATATTCCATACAAGGGTGGTCCCGATGTGATTCTGACTTGTGGCAACACAGACGGTTGTTCCAAAGCGTTGCAATGCCTGAACAATGAATGGGTTGAAGGCGATCCCATTGCCGAAAGAGAAGGCTTGCTTGTCGAGAAATATACATACATGAACGCTATTCAGGCTGCAGTACCACGAGGAATGACTATCACGCCCGTCAAAATTGATGATGAAGGCATGGTAGCAGCCGGTCCAGGTGGTCTGGAAGATGTACTGGAGAATTGGGACTACAGCAAGGGCAAACGTCCGCATCTGATCTACACCGTGACGATTGGTCAGAATCCAACATCCGGTGTGCTTTCGCTACAGCGACGCCAGGAAATCTACGCTCTGTGCCAGAAATTCGATATCATGATCATCGAGGACGATCCATACTGGTACCTGCAATTTCCATCTGCGAGCCCCAATAAGCCGAAGGAAGGCTTTGTGCCACCTGCGCATCACCCACTGGTGCCCGCACGCAAGTGGAAGAAGTCAGGCTACCCGTTCCTCGACTCGCTGGTGCCGTCGTACCTGTCCATCGACGTCGACGGGCGCGTAGTGCGGCTCGACACCTTCTCCAAAACGGTCGCGCCGGGCTGCCGCCTCGGCTGGATCACAGCGCAGCCGCACATCGTCGAGCGTATCCTGCGCATCACCGAAACCAGCACTCAACAGCCGTCTGGCTTCGTGCAGAGCATGATCGCCGAGCTGGTCGTTGGCCCGCCGAGCAAGGACGAGAGCGACCTGCCCGGTACGGTCCCGCCCGCCAACGGTGGCATGAAGGATGGCTCCGGCTGGAACATTGCCGGGTGGGTGCGCTGGCTTGAGGGTCTGCGTGGAAACTATGAGCGCCGCATGAACGCCATGTGCGACGTTCTTGATTCCGGCAAGTTCATCCTGAAGGCAGGTCGCAGACCGTCGCTTGAGGGATTGGCGCAACAAACTGGCAACTTGTTCCTTGATGCGCACAATTTCGCCGCCAAGTCATCTCCCAATGGCAAAGCGGATGCCATGGATGAAGAAGAGTGGTCCGTCATCCAGAAGACGAAGATCTACGACTTTGTGAGACCGTTGGGAGGAATGTTCATTTGGATTCGCTTTGATTTCACCACGCACCCTCTCGCTTCCAAGGTTGAACATGAGAAGCTGTCACGCGCTCTGTGGGTGTTTTGGACCACTAAGGGTTACAAAATCCTGGTGAGTCCAGGGCAAATGTTTGCACCCACACCGGAGATTAGGGATGATGTGAGTTGAATATCATTTACGCGATGACTTTACTTCACAAATCAACATGACAGAAGAGACACTAACTAGAACTTAGGATGGCTACAAGTGCTTCAGGCTCTGTTTTGCGGCATGTCCAGAGGAGGATATCAAGCCGATTTCGAAGAGATTTGTCAAGGGAACGCACGCATTTTGGCGGATCAAGGATACTTCTGTTATTGACGATCTTCTCGATGAGCTTGAAGATGAGGCGATTGTGACCAAAGAGAATATGAATGCCCTGACGCATTTCTGTTGAATGATGTGGAACGTCTGCAGTTACGACTTTCATGAGAATGGAATAATGGAACGAACGGAAGTCTGCGATGAAGCTGTGAATGGGCGGTATAGAATTAAGAGACGAATGCGGTGCCATAATTATCAATAGGCAGAGCACATCATAGCCTTGACAGAAACAGAGAATAAGAGTTCTTCGTGAGCAATTGCGCATTAATATTGGCCTATGCGCACTGGTACGATCTGACAAGACAAGGCTGGCGCCACTAATTAAACTCCACAATTTGGCGGCGATACGAGGATCAATTTCACCACCGTCGACCTGCCGTTATTTTCCTTCTGACATCCCCTTACGACTCTCCGATGGAATATACACTGTCACTCACTAGATTCGTCTTTCAAGGAACCCATTGATGATGAAACTGTCAGCGAATCGGCATATCTGTTGACACATTTGACCTTCCAATCGCCTCCTATAAGCCTATGACGCCAAAACAGACAGGGTTTATGAGCAGGAATCTCGCATAATTACAACCCGTGGCTTTTCCTTCAATTTCCTTTCTCTTTGTTACATTCTCCAGCGAAAGGCTTCCTGTATTCGACGCACATCATGAGGAACATACTCGTCAACGCTGGCATTGTCTTCCTTGCCTCTTTCACGCAGCTCTGCTTCGCCAATAATGGCACCAACCAGCAATGTAACGGCAATTGGAGCATAGTGAACGGACAAATCTACACTCCTGGTCTAGCAATTGTAGACTCACCTCAGCCGTGTACTCCGGAAGGCGTATGTTAGCATCAGACATGCGATTGCGTGTCAACCAACTCACTTCGTTAACTTCGTTATAGGGGGATTATCTTCAAGTCGCTCTCGATGTCAGCGGAGATGGCAATCTACCTTGGCCACCCGTTTTCGCTAGCAACAACTCCAACGTAGCAACAGGTTTCTACAACATCACTATCTTCCTGTATAGCTACGAGGAGAACACCAATTTCACCATTTCCAACAACACCAATGCCACTGGTGGTCCACCAATCTCTAACATTCTCTATCAAGAATCTGGATCAACCGTCAAGCACGTGAACTGGCTGTGTAAGACCTCACTTACCTCCACCAGACCAGCAACCTCCAACTAACGCAACTCCAAGGGCCGGACTGCCTAGTCGGCAACGGCGCGAACAACGGCTCAGCAGGCAACGCGCGCGGCAGCTACAACATCAGCATCCACCAGTCGTACCGGCTAAACGGGTCGAACTACTACACGATCTTCGACCTGCCGATCTCAGTAACCAACTCGATCCCAGCCGCGCCACAAGCCGGCGACGCCTCCAGCGACGCCAACATCGGGCCGTTCGGCCCCAACGGCTCCCGCATCGCCTGCGCCGCCCTGCAGAACCCGCTGCTCGACTACGCCTCGCAGGTCGACTCGACGCACGCGCCGTCCGTCCAGCCGTACCTCGGTGGGCCCGTCAGCATCGCCGGCGCGAGCCAGGGCGGCAGCGGCGGCCACGGCGGCAACGGCAGCGGCGAGATTGGCGCCGCGGCAAGCGCTCGCACGCCGGCGTTGTCAATTCTCGGCCTCGCTATTGCTGTTGTTGCGGCGGTTGGTGGTCTCTAGTGTGCGCTTTGAGCGAGGTGCGTCTTGCGCGCCTGTTGAGTTGATACCCCGATGCTTTTGGAGTGGTAAGGGAGTTGTTGGGTCCGCGGTTTCGGGAGAGCTTCGGCCGTGTGTGGAGGAGTTGCGTAGTAATGGTGAGCTGCGCCGGACTGTATTATACTATAACTATCTAAAAAAAACTAAAAAAAAAAAATTTAACAATTCATTCTATGAATAAGACACCGGTTCGGTTGTTTGCAAGATGGAAAGTGTTACTTGGTCGCTATTAATTACAACAACAGTGACTAGAGCTACATCTCAAAATGTTCGTTGATATAACTTTGTTCATACGTCCATGTTGACTCGGCACAAACACCAGGCAGCCTCGACTTGAGGTGCATTTTCACGCTCTAATCAAAGCTCGCTCATGATTTGTATTCACGATACATAAACTTGCGTCCCAATGGTCCCTGTCGATACTTCCGTAAACCAATAAGACTCTTTTCGCCACTAAAAGTGAAGGAATCGCATCGATTTACTCGACATTATCTCTGCCTCGAGCGCCTCTCCAACCGAAGGTTGTTTCATCGAATTTCGAACAGTATTCTTGGAAGTTTTTCTACGCTTTGGTAGTCTATGGCCTCACCATTCATCATCTCGTGGACGTAACATTCACCGATCAGCTTGTAGAAGACCCTATGGTCACTTTCGGGCGGCTCAACGACGGGGGCGTTCGTAGGCACGGCATCGTTGGGCATTGGGGTTATCTGTTGTGGATCGGGGCTGAAAGCTCTATTGGTGACCTCCCGGCGCCTAAGCATGCTCGGTAGAGTTGAATGTTGTTCGGGTCCGGCTTTCCGGCTCTGCTTATTCGGGCCCCTTTTCTGCCGCTTGGGGGAAGGGACCATGTCGTCATCATAACGATCAGAATCCATCATTGTAGTATGTGTTCGACGTCGAGTTGGTGTGGTCGCTTGGTACCTTTTAATAACTGGTTCGAGCCTCCTTCGAAAGTAGGAATTTACTACAAAGTTCTTGATCTTTAACCCAGCCTCCTTTCGGCCCCGCTCTTCCTGCTGCTTCTTCTCATTGTTAATGATTTTCTGGGTTTTCTTGTATCTACGCAGGACCACCGGCACACTGCAGCCATATAAAATGCATATCAAATCGTCTTTCTCCGCCAGATCTGGGGCAAGACCTAGTACTCTTGTCGATGATGTCGTCGATGAATTCATGGATTTGCATTCGATACTCATAAGTTTTCTATTCCAAATGACGGCATGGACTCTCCGACAAACATCCTTAGCGGGTTGGCATTTGCTGTAGTGTATGAGCTTTTCCAGGTCAACGTCAGTCTTGCCCGTGTACGCATGTTCAAGGATGAGCTGGTAATAACGTGGAGGATTCCCTCCCGTCCAACTTTGATCACCAATAAGTGTTCTCCAGAAGTCGTCAGCAGCGGGATGACGCCATAAACCTGACTTTGTAGCTCTGTGGCTAGCGGTTGTCAACCGAGGCCTGTGTTTCTCGACTAAAGATGCCCATTCCTTGGGAATCTGGCCACCTTGTGACCTCCCACTCAGCTGCTGAATGGTGCCAAGCACAAATCCCTCGACGAAAATGCTGTGAAAATGCGTGTTGTGGATTTCAGTTTCATGAGGGTCAGTGATTACTCCGTCTTCGAATCGCAAGCTTTTTGTCACGCCTTTACTTCCTGAGGCGTAGTATATACGTTGTGAAGGATTTCCAACCAGGGAGTCAGGGTTCTTTCGAATCATCTTAAGATCACCACTTCCCTCTCCTCGGTCTGTCCATCCATGCGCACAATTGTCGGTACTGGGGATCCAGGACGGAATGGTATCTGTCACCCCTATCTGTGGGCGTGGAGATTGTGGTACAAAATTGCCGTCGGCAGTCCTTTCAGGCTCGCCATTGTAGCCCATTTTGTACGAGAATTTGGCTCGCCAGTGACCATGCGAGGTATCAAAGTCGTCGTGAAAATCTGGATTCGGTGCCCACGGGCGGCATAGAATGTCTAGAGCACGGGAAGGATCGGATTGTCGAGACCGTTCAATACAAAATTTGACGAACTCCACGTAGATATCCGAAATTGGTAGAGAATAGTCGACATTATAAGGTTTCGAAGCTGTGTGGGTCTCCAAATAAAGAACGGCGAATCGGCGCAAAATTTTTGCCAGGGTCTTCGACTTCTGTGAGATCCTATCTACGGGAATCAGAGTTGTGTCAACCAGCTCTCCCGTTTGCGGAGTTGTATCCTTGGAAATGGCGAGGATTGAGTATATGGTATCGCGAGCTTCAGACGCATTAAACGAGGTGAATGTAGATACCAAATACTCTAGGCTCAGTAGTGGGTCTCGACGGTTGTCATTGCGGTGGCGAAAGAGTCGATTCGTGACTTCTACAAGATGTGCTGCGGACAGAGCTGAAACATTGCCAAAGTAGTCCGGAACGTGATCGTACTCCTTCAGAGCCTTCATAATCTCCGACAAAGTCCGGGTACCTGTCTCAAACTCGGTGAACAAAGACACTGCATTTGCAAACACTGACCAATCCATCTTTGCGTTGCCGCACAGGAGTTCGGCCCGTTTGGCCAGGGCTATTTCTTGTATGATCCACCTTCGAGAGAACCAGTCACGCATCATCAGCAACTTCACAGCCCTCCATTTCATGTGATTTTCTTTGTCTTTGGTCAATTTGTCGAACGTTTCGATGTTTAGAATCTGAGGAATAAACTTGAACGCCTCTTGACTATCGTTTTTATCACCGCCAAGCCATACGTAGACACAAGAAGCTTTTCCGTAAATCCGTGACATTAGCTGCACTTGATTGCTTCTTTCCTCAAGGTTTGATTGATCGATACAAAGCCAGTCAATCCAGATTCGCAAGATATCACGTTCGCGAAGGACCTTGAGAGCGGCGACGAGGTTGGTCGACACAAGGAATGCATATAGTCTGTTGTTGTGGATGATGTGTATGGGCACCGACGGCGCATCCCAATCTCCATCATCTGTCCTCCAACACCAGGAAAGTGCATCGTAGGGTTGACCATCAGATTGGTGGAGCTCGGCTTCTAATTCCGTCTTGTTATTCTTCTTTATGACTAAGATTCGAAGGTCCTTGGAAGGATTGCTAAGCTTGCAATAACTGTACCTGTAAGGCTCCATCTTTCACCAGCTGTATCGGGTCCACTCGCGCCTGTATTGCGACGTGCTGCAGCATGCAGCATTATTTATGCGCTCCGCAGCAGATGAGCCGCACAGATGGCTAGTGCCGTGTCAAATAATTAGCCAAAAGCAATTTCGATGGTGGCTTGCATTCTTCGCCGACGTGAATTAGGAATGATGTCAACTGGCTCCAAGAAGGCGACAAAAAGGCAGCCAATGACCTGTTGTATTGGCTACCCGTTCCATGCGAACGTTGCCTTTCAGCTCACGCATGGCGTTCCACTCTGGGTGAACTGCAGAAACCGCACGGCGCGCAGTAGTACAGTAGCTGTCAAGCTGAGCCGCTGTTTCGATATTGTCTTTCCGCTGCTGTCTGTCCCGAGTACGGTCCTATGTGAGTAGGGTGTAGTATCGATAGAACAAGGATTCTAAGACACAAAATTGACAGGTAAGGAATTAAGTGCTAGTTAATCTAAGCCTTTTACTTTGCTGGAAAAGCACGTAATTGCGCCCGTCTCAGAGCTGTGAGAGCGCATTGTAACCCTTTTTCTCTTGGGTACAAGTGAGCGCGATAGCTTCGCATAGTCCGTCGGGATAGCTTCACAATTGAGCCCCGTCGTCTTCAGAAGATTCATTTTGAGGAGGATGTTCGTCTATTACGTTCAACGCGATGGATGAATGAAGCCGACGAGGAAGCACAGATGGTCAGGCTACAAGAAATCGTTAAGGAAGAGTTAGAAAAAGGTGCAATTGAGGATTTTGGCCGAACACATCTCTACTACCATTTCTGCGCTCTTGGTCATGGTGACGTCGATATAACAGTCGTATCAGTTTGCCACTTAGGTGCACGTATGCTCGAAAATTTGCGGCGAATCTTTTGAGGACTAAAGAAAGAAAAGTGCGAGCTATCAAAATTACACCCTTAGTCAAATCCTCTTTCGGCCCTAGCAATAGTTCTGAGTTCCGCAAACGTTTTTTGTGAACTCTTCTTTGAATCTCTTACAACTTCAATATGCCTCCTCTTTAATTTTTCCTTCTTGGCCCTCGCAATTGCTAGTGCAGATGAGAGCATATTCCTTATATCCCTACCATTGAATTCCTCTTTGAAGTAGAGATCAATCCACTCAATCAGGTCTTTCTTATCATCGATATCTTTATCCTCCAATCGGTCCAGGAATTTCTTGAACAGCTTTCGTTGATCTTTGAGTGACATTGGAGCATAATACACGGCTACGTTGACCCGAGATTCGACTGCAATGTCGATTGATTTCACGCCTAAAGAGGATTTAGTCACAAGATCGAAAAGCTGGGAAACACTGACGGTTTGTGGTGAGCAGAAGTATGCCCTCGTAATACTCCAGAATTTTCAGAAACACTAGACTTGATCAGCGTCATCATTGCGACTGGGAAACGGCCACACTACCTGCGACCATAGCGTTTCTTTCGAGGCTGGCGTGGTCCTGGCTTCTTGACTCCAGGAGGATGTCAGCCTCATCAATGAGTAGAACCGCATCCCAGGCTTGGGCCAGCTCGAAGTAGCTCCTTAATTTCTCTTCCACATAAGCTACTTGGATTCCAATGTCTGCAACACTGTTAAGACGGAGTCAGTCAAGCTGTTGCAATAGTGGTGCCTTCGCGTAAGGATTGACGCACCTTATCTTGAGTAGAGGTTTCCCAGTCATCTTCGTGACGCATTCTGAACAACTAGGTGAGATGAATATTGAAGAGGTGAAGGAAAGGCTGGTCTTACCAACGGTCAATGTTTTGCCGGTTCCAGAAGTTCCTAATAATGGTTACTCACTTGCCTGTGGTAGCAACAAGACAGACTTACCGTGAAGAAGAATCACAAGGCCTTGTCCCTTTTTATCAACGAAGTCTTTCAAACTCCCTACACTCCATGTGGCTCCTTTGGACCTGGCTGTAATGTGGTACTTTACGAGATTCTCTATGAGGGACTTTGTGCTGTCAGGTTCTCCGTCGTCGGGAAGAACAAGGTCTCCGAAGGCGTTCTCGTCCGGACCTTCCTCGATTTCGTGAACATTGCGAACCAACATCTGAACCCAAACTTTCTCATCAAGCGCAAATCCAAGGACCCGCGGCGGACAGAGTAATCGTTGCGTGTCATCAAATTTCGGCCATTTGCCGTTGGCATCTTTCTTGACCCCATCGTATGCAGTCTTGAAGGTGTCCATGAGGATTGGATTGGCTTGACATTTCAAGCAGCCGCACTAAGGATATTAGTTCTTGAGAGCTGAAGCACACAATTAGGCCGGATTTAGAGTAGGATTTTACCTCTGCTTGGTCCCAATCCAGACTACTCCTCTCAAACTGCCACTTGAAGAGTGTAGGCCCGTATTTGCGAAAAGACTTGACGTCAACTACTACTCTGCCGTTGTGCTACACGTAGTCAAGGCATTAATTTCTGGTACAAGATATTACGCGCAGTTGGACTCAATTACCTCTACAAGGGACATGAATCTGGCTAATTGCTTGAATTCGTCAGGCTGGTGAAATAACCATCAGTCAAATGTAAACGTAACGCAAGATTAGCATAATTAAACTTACTGCAGACATGAGGCTGTATCTGCTTCGGACCAAGATGCGATCTTCATTCACATCGTCAAAGCTGGCGGCTTTCCTACGGTAAATTTTACCTTTGTGATCAAACGTCTGGTGTCCCTCTTCTTTGGTATTGTACGATCTGAATAATTCCCCTCGCTCGATAAGATCATTCCTTACTATTTCTGCCTCTGCATGCAAATCGAGCGGGTAACACGAAAGCGCCGTGACCTTTTTCGTCCCGCTGTATTCGCCGACGCTGAGCTTATACGGCAGGCGTCGGAATTTATCACCGTCAAAATCTTACCGTGGTCGTTAATTCACGACTGAATAGCCGACAAAAATGAAGGTTTGGATCTTACCGTAGCTCCAGCAATTCAGCACGAACGACCTCCGAATGTCTGAATCGCTGTCGCTCTCGAAATCACTGATCGGCCGAGGTCCCCGCCAGGTCGGAGTCCAGTCTAGCGGAGGATCGTAGAATGCAGACGATACCAGAAATGCTTGACGGCGGTCATACGGGGTAGAGAAGACAAGAGTGCCTGGAGAGAAAATTGTCCAAAGCAATCGGAAAGATATTATCTTGTCATTCTCGATCTGATCCAGAGTCTTAACGTACTCCTTGCATTCTCTAGTCTTGCCAACCTCTCGCAGTAGAGACTGAAGATCTTTTCGGGCTAATTGGTCTCGCGGATCAGTGCATATCTCTTCGCTAAGGGTCTTAAGTTTCTTCCAATTGTGAATCAACGCCTCGAAAGGATTCTGGATTGTGACCTCCTCGTCCCAATGTCCAGGATAATGTTTGAGATGTTCAGCGAGAAGCTTTTTGAGGTCCTCGTTGAGAACTGTTGCTTCGATTCCGTGGTATGCTGGTCGTCGCCTCGATTTTTGTTTCCAAATAATTCCGTGGTCTGCATCAGGTTCTGGGTGCTGCTCAGTAAGCTGTGACGGTATGCCTGGACGATCCACGTAAACCCCTTTTGTTGTGTCCCACCGACTCTCTACATAAAGGATTCGTGGATCAGCATCTAACCGAATTGTCTTTGCGGCTTTACGTTCTTGACGTGTGTCTTTCTCTTCATCGCTGGGCTAATGAATTGTTAATTTGTGTACTTCAAAGTCGAAGATCGTACTCACGAGGCCGATTACGCTGCATGTGGAACAACTCCGACGACGAAGGCGCAACGCGCCTTCTAGGACGTCGAGCCTTCTCCCCAGGTCTCTCCAATCCCGCTGCTCATCCTTATTGCCGTTCAAACTCTCGATTCCACATTCCGTATGACTGATCTCAATCTCATGGTCTGGTGTCGCGAGAATTGACGTCTGTGACGGTTCATCCATGTTCTTAACCTGATCTTCTGATCACACTTCGTGCCGGAGTTCAAAAATCATAGCGGCGCATACGAGTGCATGAAGACAATTTCGCAACCAGAGACAGCCATCCAATGCCGTATTTGCATGCGTAAATGAAATCCAAGCTGAAAGCCCAGCTCTCTTATGGTGGTTTTTCCTGTCATTCGGCGAAATACATGTGGCGAAAAACGAGTTTCTTTGGTCGGAGGGTGCCAACGACCTGCGCGAAGGGGTAACATGCTACAGATGGTCATGCCATTACGGAAATAGAGGATATTCAATACCCATTAGGGACTGAGAGCGAGCACGGTTGTGTACCGATTTGGATTATGCTGCAGCCCAACTGGCAGAGATGGACGCCACCAATTGATGCGATCTGTGGACAAGAAGCGAGAAAAGCAAATAGGCAGTGGCCTGATCTAAAATTCACAATTTTGACGTTCGATGGGGGCGGCCTCTGGTTGGGCGAACTCGTGCTGTGATATTTGGCGCGCTGTTCTAGAGCCGTTGTTAGAACACGGCACCAATAGACGCGATCTGCAGACACGAAGACGGGAAAAGCAAAGAGGCAATAGCATGACCTAAAACTCATGCTGTGATCTTGGCGCGCTGTACTAGAGCAGTTGTCAAAGCACTGTATAAACCTGAAAGCGGACAGGACGGCATTTTCTAGGGAATATTGTTACTAGTGCTGACGCTCTTCGGTATGTCAATATGAGCGCGCAGCACTCGGAAGAGACTTTGTGCTCAAACTGTAGAGTTAAACTCCGTAGTCCACTGGCGTTAACCCCAAAGGACGTGAAGCTAAAGATGTGGGAACAATGGTTCTCCATCAATGAGCGCAAGTCAGTTCTTTGATGCTCGATTTGTATTATTTTGTAGAGATGTGATACTGACGTTGAATAGAGAAATGCTCAAATCTGCTACAAAATTGCTTGACTCCGATGATACCTTCAAAAGAGATTTGGCAAATATAGCAGGTCAACGTCTATTGGACGATATGGTCTCATTCAAGACTCAAGAGGCCCTACTCGGCCTTGCAACTTCAGAAGTCCTGCGCGCTCGAGTTGCACATCGACAATGGCAACTGCAGAGAACTACGGGCCTCCGTAAGGTGTCTACTAGAGTTCAGTCAGCTCTGATGCGGTTCAAAGAGTACATGGATTGTTACTCAGGTCTTGTCGATATAGTCAAGCAGGCCGATCAGAAGTTCGGAGGCCTGGCTTATTCGACACTGTCAGTCTTCCTTGTGGTATGCATTCCATATTCCTTGGATAATTCAAGGATTGCTGACTGGGCGTACATATCATCGAAAATAAAACGAAAGAAGAGGAACTCCTCATAGACGCCTTGGATATGTTTCACAACGACGTGCCTCAAGTGGTCAGGCTTTGCAACTTTCGACCCTCTTTTGAGATAGGAACAGTAATTCTGAAGTTCTACTCCGGAATGATAACATTGGCAAGAGAGTCAGCTTTGTACTTTTCCCGCTCTTCAGCAGGTGAGTAGCTTCTGGCAATGCATTTCAACGCCATCTCAAATCCAGTCTAGGCCGCCTCTGGATTGGTGTTAAGAGGCCTCCTAAAATATTTCTGGAGCAAACAATAAAAGAGATCAAAGGGTACCGGAAAACGATAGTAGATGAGGCTGAGGTGGTCATGAACGAGAGAACTAAGGAACTTCTCGATTTGTATAAGGGTAAGTTGGCAATCTTCGACAGATATATCTGAATGGCTGATTTGGTAATAAAAGAGGATCGGCATCAGAGAAATCGTGAACGTATATCGCCGTTGAAACCCAAACTCAAGCCCTATCATGTACGATTAGATTGCTACAAAGACTACGCCGCCATTTACCTTAATCCTCAGCTATGGCCTAAGAAGTATGAGAAATTCAACTTCGAGAAGATAAACAAACACGACAACTTCAAAGCGTGGCGAGAAAGCAAGTCTTCGCATATGCTTCTTCTCTGTGGTCGCAGCCACATGAACTGCGGCTATCATTGGTTATCAGCAGCAGCACTGTATTTGCTACAAATACTCGATCAGAATGAAAATGCGACTGGACACAGACCTCTTTTCATCTTCTTGCACCCCGAACCTTGGCTGCCAGACAATATTCACGTGCCTCAAACAACTGCAATGTCCTTGCTCATATGGCAGTTCCTCGAGCAGTTCCCAGAGATTTCGGAAGACACAAATTTCTTCGAGTCATTGGAGGAGAAGATCGAGCGAGAAGAATGGTTGGCTGTAGACTGTTCAGAGCAATATGACGTGCTGAAGGACCTGCTCTCGCGGCGGGCGGAGACGAACATCATCATTGATCGGCTTGACAGTTGCGCATGCCCCGTGGATATATTCGTCCAGAATTTGCTTGTGCTTCTCAGTCAGTGCAGTTCTATGGTGCGAATTTTCGCCGTGCTTTCAGGACCATTCGAGGTCGACGATCTTGTATCTTCTCACAAGAGAAGACTAAGTGTGATCACCATGGACCAGCAAAGGAGGTAATGTACTTGAATGGATATATCTATAAGAGAAGCGGTTCAACAAAATCAAGAGTCCCAAATATGACTTGCACCACTGCTAGATCTCATTCAATAAGTGTAATTAGACTCTATCTAACCTGTGAGATGGTAATACGGAACAGGGAGCTTAATTGGATGTGGAACTGAGATGGTATTGCTACATAGACGAATACCTAAGGCCACGAAAGGGGCATGCATCTTGGGAGACCTTTTGATGTTGTTACGGAATGTCACCTCTACTGACAACTCCCTGGGTCCATTCCTGGCTTTGGAAGCCAAACTTTGCTTAGGTTCTCTCGCCGAATTGAATCGAAAGAAATTCATTTACACCAGAATGGCGGCAATCTTCTTTGCCTTCTCTTCATCCATACCCTCTTCCTTGGCGATTTCTTTGCCGTCTTGGAACACGACAACAGTGGGAGCAGATTCTATCTTAAAGTATGCCTTGGCCGTCGGGTACTTGTCGATGTCGACCTTGTAAGCTTCGGTGTTGTGGGCATGCTTCTCAGCAGCACTAGATCGATACATCAGTATGAAGATGCGGAAGTAGTTTTGGTATGGTACTTACGCTTCCGCCTGAGGAGCTACCTCACCGCTGTAGGCGTAGATGAGGACATATTTGTCCTTCGTTTCGAGAGCAGCGTCGAAATCAGCCTTGCTGTTGAGCTCCTTGTGAACCATCTTGACTGCGTGTACGTAAAGGTGGCAAAACTTTGTGTAGAGACTGGTTTGAAACTTGAGACTTGTTGGAAGGCTTATTATCCGAAGAATAGAAACTCAGGATGTGGAATCAATCAAGTCTTATATATGCGCCTTCAATCATACATGGAATATAGCACCGCCGTGATGGAGCTCCTTCTCCGGCTTACCAGGGGTTGGCCTAACAGTCCAGAATGAAACAGGTACTTCCTCCAAAAACATAGGACTAGATCAGCGTACGTAGCTTCGGCGGCCGGATGTTGGAGCTCACTCTGTACCTGCTTTAACCGCGGTGGAGGCTTAGCACCCATTACGACGGCTTGCCGAAGCCCGTGGTTGGATTTCAGCATGAGAAGTGCAGCTGACAGGCCACATTTCGCGTTTTCACATGGGGATCCGAAGGTAAAAAAAATGGAATGACAATTTAGGATTCTACGAGACTTAGGAAAGTGTCTACGGGACTCGTCCAGTAACGCTGTTGATGAGCCGCAGATGATGAGCCACGGTTTGTTCATTGGTGTATTTACTTACAACGTCGGAGTGAGGTTAGAATTCAAAGCCTGCTACATCATCGTCGTTAATGATTTAAAGTCTAAACGCGTAGAGGCGCGAGGGTACTAATTAGAAAGGAGGTGGAGATTTGAAGCGCCGAATGTCCGGAGTCTCGGTGGGGTCGGGATGAATCTCAGAAGGTTACGAGCCACAGAAGAAGCTCTTGCATCGGGGTTTCTGCTTAGGCCAGAGCCTGAGAGTTCATACAAGCCCTGGGTGGCCTTGAAAACATCTATGTTTAGTTTCTGAAGTCAGGCTTTCCAGCTGATGCGGGCGGTGCAGCGCGTCCACACATCGACAAACATCATACCTGTAGCCGTTCCAGCATAGCCTAAAGGCGCAACGCGAAATTCATCTGGAGAAAACGGAAGTTTATACCTCGATAAATGGCAATGAAAAAGGCCATAAACAACATCCGTTGAGCAAGAATTCTTCTTCACTCCCTTTGCCGCGAACATTCCGTAAGTGCCGAAACTTGATTCATCGCTGACACTCTACTCTACTTTATTAATTTGGGAAAACACACTAAGTTAACTACCGTACGGTAAACAGACTTGGGGCCTTGCTCTATTCACGCGAAAGAGGAAGACATTGCCAGTCTGTAGAAAATTCTCTTTTGCTTTCCAGACCAAGTTTCGTCCGCTCTTCATGGCTGGCAACGGATCTACCTCCACTTAAGACTAATGCGCCTCAAACTCGTGCTAAAAGACATAGGTATATTAACTAGTCGATACGAAACTCTAGCAGTGCAACGGCAGCATGCGAGCCGGGCCAGCACCAATGGTTAAGCTTTCTACACTGACTACTCTATCGCGATCGATGGAATCCGTGAAGGTAGTTTTTGGCTTAGTTGCAAAATACCAACATCCACAACCAATTCTTCGAGTCTTCACGATTAATAATATGACTTTCAGCGCCCTACTACTACTTCAATTGTGACAATTGCGTGAATGTGATATTGTGATAAAGGTGCTCTGCACAGACCAGCCTCAACCCTCAACCCACAACCCACATAACATCACGCACCTCTTTACCTCTTTATCACACCAGAAACTAACCAGTTCACAGACTGTCTTCGGAATGGTGCGAGATAAGGACCGCCGTGGTCCCACTGGTGATCCTCTTCGTGAACCTGCTGCTGTGTCTCGCTTAGCATTTAGGTGTGCTTTACCCGTGGCAAATGGAATTGTGTGATTGCTGAACGCAATGAGGACATGGATTCAATACATTTATAATGTTACTTCGAGAAAAGCAGACGGTACGAATGTAATCGCGGTTTCTAATTCTCAGTCTTATCAGTAGCAATTAGAATATTAAGCCATTATGGGCTACGAGGAAGAGAATATTGGCGTATACGGCATGGACTCTGACGACATGTCGAATGATTCCCAACAGCAACTCGTAGTGAAACCCATCTAAACATGGAAGGGTTATATCTGGGACACTTGGGAGCTTCCCAGTGACCAACGCTGTCTGTTATTCAAGTTGGACGCCTTCGTACTAACCTTTGCGTCGGTAAGTGTCGTACTCGCTCTCTTCGGAAATGACAATCATTCTAACATAGCCACTCAGATTGGCTACTTCCTCAAATATCTCGATCTAAGTAACGTCAACAATGCCTTCCTTAGCGGTATGAAGGAGGACCTGAACATGTACGGCAACCAGCTTGTGACAAGCACGTCTATCTACACCGTCGGCTATGTCATTGGCCAAATACCATCGAATTTACTACTTACTCGAGTGTCGCCGCGATGGGTCATACCTGTGGTACGTAACTCTTCCTACCCGTATCCACTAGTTACTCTGGTCCGGCTAACGATAAAACCGCAGCTTGAAGTAGGTTGGGGAATTGCAACCATCTCCACGTCGAGCGTGCGCACGTACAGGCAGCTCTACGCCGTACGGTTCCTCGTAGGACTCTTCGAGTAAGTTCAATCCCAAAGTTCCAAATCATACTCTACTAGAGGCTAAACTCGCAACCAGATCCGGATTTTACCCTGGCATCCACTACATCCTCGGGTCGTGGTACACTCGCCGAGAGATTGGTAAGTGCGCCATGATATTCTGGCTGGCCGGCTGTCAGCGGTTTCCTGCAGGCTGCCGCCTATACGCATCTGAACGGCGTGGACGGTGGAGCAGGTTGGAGATGGTTGTTCATTATCGATGGCATTATCATACTGTCGCTGGCCGTTGCCGGCTTCGTGTTCTTCCCGAATCTGCCACAGGGTGGGAAAAGGACGCGGTGGACTACGGAGAAGGAGCACATCCTCTCGGTCAAACGGATGCAGGCTATTGGACGCGCCGGTAAAGAGCGCTAGACGTGGGCCAACTTCAAGAGGATCTTGTTCAGTTGGCACACGTACTGGCTCCGTGCGTACTCCCATGTTCCGTACTTTTTGAGCTCGATGCCATCGCTAACCATCAAATCCAGCCTTGTTGTGCATCGTGTGGAATAACGGCGGATCACAGGCCGCCATGGGCTACTGGCTGAAGAGCTTCGATGCGAAGCCTGCTCCTGTCCCTGGTGTTACTTTCACAGTGCCGCAGATCAATAATCGTGAGTCTATTCTACCTGAGGCCCTGGAGACTGGCTGACGTCCTATCGTAGTACCTAACATCACTACTGGTATCTTCATTGTTATGGCTATTATTTGGGCCTGGCTTTCCGACGGCCCGTTCCGTGGAGCGCGCTGGCCGTTCATACACGCTGGAGCTGTCATAACGGTAAGTTCTGAAGCCCTTTATGTCATGACATTTCCAAGAGGTCGCTTGCTAATAATACCATGTAACACACAGCTCATCTTCAGCATCGTCTTACGTCAGATGCCACTGTACAATAACATAGGCTACCGTAAAATTGTCTATTATCTTAGCCAACCTTGGCGTGAGTCTGCCTTACCGAGAAATAAGTCGGTCGGTAATTAAGCCAGTCTTGCTCACCTAATTCCTTACTCTAGTTCGGCGCTGGCCCACTCATTCTGACTTGGATCAACGAGATTTGTTCAGCCGACACCGAGAAGAGAGCGTTGCTTGTTGCAGGAGCCAACGACCTTGCGTACGTCGTGCAGGCAGTGGTATGTTCTACGATCCTGCGCGAGGAGTTGACTCAAGCTAACCCCTCCTAGGCACCTAACTTCGTATGGAAGACAACGGACTTTCCGGCAGCTAAAAAGGGTTATCTCTGGTCTATTATCTTGCAGATCCTGCTCAGTAAGTCATGCCACATCATCTAAACCAGCTGAGGTAGGCTAAATGGTCTTGTTTTCCAGTTCTCGTGACTGCCGTTATTCAGATACTCCTCTGGCGAGATGAGAAAAGGGCGGCTAGATTGGAAGCTGAGGAATCGTCACCAGAGCCTCAGGAGAGTGACGATTCAACGCCAAAGACAAAGCTTGGCTGGTTCAAACTCGTCAGAAATCTAGGATGTTGTGATTTACGTCGTTATTTTAAGTCGTAGTGGTATGACAAGCCAGATGGACGAGTTAAGAGCCTCAATTGAATCGCATTTATTTGGACTATCCAAGAATCTGTTCTGGATTGCAGTAGTCTCGCCGCAAGATCATCTAGAATTTAATGACTACTCCATCAGAGCACCCAGGATCAAGCTTTGAACAACGAATTCATCGTTGATCAGCTTCGGCATCCCATGCTCATCCACTCCACCTTTATCTTGCTGCACTTCTACTCCCTGCCTCCGTTTCTTGCCTTTCTTTCCAGCGCGTTCGGCACTCTTCACAAACAGCTGCCTTCTCACTTCATCCTCATTCCCCTCCGCATACACCATATCAAACTCTGCTTTACCCAATTCCACCTTCGCCTCCTGCAAATCACGCACCTGCACGACAGCCGTCGCGCCAAGCGCAAACGTCAAGAACACAAACGCGCGCCGCCGCTCCTCAGCCTTCCCCTTCCCGGTAACAAACAGCACGCGCGTCCCGCCCAGCAGCGCCGGCCTGCGCGCCAGCACCGCCGGCAGGCGCGCCTCGCGTGACAGCGGATGGTACGGCACGAGGACGCGCGAGCGCACGGCGCGCCCCAGAAACGCGGCCTCGCCCGCCGCCAGCAGGTAGCGGTCGAAGGGGGCGGCCGCGCCGGCCGCCACACTGTCCAGCGCCCACCGGAAGTGCACGCACGGCAGGCCTAGCGCCAGCGCCTGCACGAACTTGGCGGTGCGGCTGTGGCCCGCGGCCAGCAGCGCCGCAAAGCCCGCGTCCGCCGCCCAGCTCCGCAGGCGCAGCGCTGGGGAGTCGCCGGCGCGCGTCGCGGCCCCGCTGCTGCTGCTCACGTCGTCGAACAGCGTGGAGAACCCGCCCTCCAGCACTTGCCCGCCGTTTTCGAGCACCGCCCGCGTCACTTGGTTCTTCTCTGCTTCGTGGAGTGCGCCCAGCGACACGGCGAACACCATGTTTGCGAAGAGGCCTGTTCGCTTGGGCGGTGCGACTTCAACGGCTTCGCGCGTTTGTGTCGTCTTGGCGTCTTTTGCGTTTTGGCGGCGCGAGCGAGTCGACGGGGTTGTTGGCATTGAGGGATCATTCGAAGGCGTCAATAAACGAGTGGATCGGTTCGGATGGAGATCGGCGGGATTGAATTGACGATCCGCGAAGTTTGGCCATTGATGACCTGTTAGATAGATGTCGGTCAACGGAACTTCCATGACGCTTTCATCAGCTAGCTTGTTAGATGGCAAGCTGTCGCGGCCCTTGGGAGCAAGAAAGACCGTCTTGTAGCCTCGAATGTCCGTAAGAGGAAATTCTTCTTCCAAGGGATCCGAGATCTTATCCTTGAAGCCTTGAACAATAAACGCCTTCGCTTTTATCTGCTTCCGAAAGATTTTAACAACGTCGCCGACACGTAAGTCAAGCCGGCGAACTTGATGTGGTTCCAGAAGAACAGTTGTACCATCGTCGAATCTGACTTCAAGCCGCAAGCCGTTGAGATGGGACTTATTGGAACATGTTGCCGGGAAGTATGCCATCGTATTGCCTCCGAAGTATGCGAAGACTCTGCTTGGTACACACACATCTTCACTGTCGTCGTCTGGAGTAGTCGCTGTCGAGGTTGTGACGGGAGGGCCTTTCTGCATGCTCTTAGACGTTGCGGCGGTCGCAGAAGCTGTCTGTTCCTCAACCTGAGCTGCGTGTGACTTGCTCTGTTTGTTGGCTTTTGGCTGAACAGTCTCTCTGACGTCTTCTCGTGCATCATCATCAACATCGTAAACGGAAGATTGAGCTCGCGGCTGTCGACGTCTGGCATCTCTTCCGTAGGTGACTTGCTTTCTTGAGGGGCGGTTGAGAGCACCAGCTTTTGAGTGAGGAGACTTCCTTGTTGCTTCAGTGTCTTTCAATGGGCTAGGGTCGTGAGCCTCAACGTTCTCAGCCTCGTTTTCCTCGACCACATTCTCAGAATTTTCAAGATCAGCGCGTTTTGAACTCGTCTCCTGCGGTTCTCCAATATTCACGTTTCTTGCGGGCTCGCTCAACGGCTTTGGTTGCTTCAGTATCCTTCTCTTCATCGGACGTACGGGTGAGGAATGAGGAGATGATTGCATGTTTACAACCTTGGACGTCTTCCCTGCCACCACATCAAGGTGCATTCGATCATCACCGTTTAATACATTGAAATCCAATGCACTGTCACTAGAATGTTGAGAGTTCGATTCCCCGGCAATCTCGGTGAGTTTGCGAAACCTGCCTCTCCTTACTGGACTTTCATCGGTATCGTTTGAGACCTGACTAATGACTTTCTGGTTCTGAACTGGAGATAGATGTGTTTGAGCTGTTTCGAAAACAGTAGTTGCGTTCGTTCCGGAGTTGTTTGTACCTTTCGACACGGAATCATTGGATCCTGCCTTCGAGTACATGTTACTTCGCTGTCGTCCGTAGAGGTGACTTTGCTCTTCAGCTCTCGTCGGCTCTACAGGATCAGATTCAGGGACGGTCGTGAGTATACTATCACATCCCAGAACGTTTGCACCATCCATCATTGGCGCAGGCCTGTCTGTTTCCCCTTCCTGAACGACTTGCATCTCATGGTCATTGAGTAGATCGACGGGTCCTCTCTCATCGGCTGCGACAGCCTTCGCTTTGTTGGTTTGATTTTGCATTTCGACTTCAGATGATACTACTTTCTTCAAAGGTGGACTGCTTGGAATTTGTTCTTCTTGAACTTGTAGCATTGCAGTAGGTCTAGGCGCTGACGAAACGTCGATAGCCTTTGTGACGCGAGTTGAATATTGTGATTGAGCAATTCGAACGTCAGAGTCTTGAGAAAACGGAGTCACCTCCCTATGTCGGTTGATGTGGCCCTGTGAATCCGCAACAGCATAGCTCTTCTGTGTACCACCGGCATCACCATCTGCAGGTAATGCATTGTCTGTTTCTGGTAAACGCACATCATCATTGAGAGCTGTTTGTCTTCTAGATGGGCTTGCGGAAGGGTGTAACTGGGAGAGCGACTTTCCTCGAGATGAAGTCATCGGGACCTGAATTGCGCTTGTAAGTGCCATATCGCTAGCATCAACGTCGCTCTCTTCATCATTTATGAGCAAAGAAGTTTTATTATGGACGTTGACATCACCGGCAACATCAGCTTTAGCCTGTTGCCTCAGAGGTGTCGCAACTCTCTCATCACTGAACGCCGCAGCAGATGATCGAGCGCGTTTAGGCTTCTGAAAGTCTGAAAACGCTTTCAGCATTTCCATCTCTGTTCTCTGCCACCTCTGCTGACGCGCCAAAGCTGTTGGCACCGAGTGCGCAAAAATGTCGTTCAAGTCGTCTTGTGCCATTTTCGCCTCTTCTTCTTGCTTACGTCGTTCTCGCTCGTTTTGTGATTCTTCCATGGATCTGTACCGAATAATCGGGTCTGAAGGCGCGCGTTGGGGAACATCCGCGTGTGCATTGCCAGGAGAAGATGCAGCAGCCGTTGGAGAGGATTGCTCTAGACGAAAGTTCGGTGAAGGACGGTCGAAGACTGGGTCCGAACGAAGACCCACCACAGGTGAGGAGATATTCTGTGTGCCTTCGAAAGCTTGAGTGAGAGACAAGTTCCCTGGTGCGTGTCCATCGCCGAACATCTTCTTGAGGACCGATGCAGGAGCTCTGCTGGACGACGACCTAGTCACGGAGCTGATGATGTTTCCTCCGCTGTCACGCTTTGAACCTGCCATTCTAGGGGTTTTCGGCATCTTGAACTGAGCTGCAGGACTTTCGTCTGGTATACTTGAGATGTCAATGTCATCATCGTCATTCTCCACGTTGCCGACAATGTCAAGCTCGTGTAGATCTGTCTCCGGCTCGAATGCAGCATCTTGCCCACGACCATCAGTTCCGTCACCGACCTCGAAATTACTTGCCGCCTTGTAATACTGGGTCTCAATCGGTTGTGTGTCGCCCGTACCGTCCGTAAAGCCAGCAAAGGTACGGTATAAGGCTGAGCCGTCAAACTCCATCTCCATAGCAGCGGTGGGAGTCGAATTAGCCTTCTTCAGTCGTGGTGGAGGTGCTTCAGTATGTGATCTGTGAAATTCTAGGGCTAGTCGGGTAACAAAAGCATCGCGGGCGGAGATTTGTTTCTTGGAATAAGTTCGGGGAGACCTCGCCGCACTTCGCTGCGTTTGCAAACGTTCTCCAGGCAGATTCGGAGGCTTCATGGCGCTTCTATTGCGCGCGTTTGACGGAACATCAGCCGCAGGCCGCGGATAAGATCCCGTCGAATCCTGAGGGTGGCGAAGCGTCAGTGATGGACGTGCGTCAAAGTGCGACAAAACTGGGATGAGCAAGCCACAGCGGCGCAGTCCATGTTTTTCACACTTACATTCGAGAATATCTGCTTCTGAATGGCGAGCAGCCTCTGAGTATCGAGGGAATCCTCAACCGAGGTCATTGCGTCGGAGGAGGAATCGTGTGGAGTGAATTGAAGCTTGCGGGTCGTGAGCGCGTTGCGGCCTGAATCTTTCACCAAACCCTTACACGTGTCCACGTGATGCTGCTGTGCTGTAACTCAACACCTTTCCCATTTTGGATTCCATTTTGGACCAGGATCTTGTTCCTGTCGTGTGCTCGAGATATATTTACTCTACATTATACATTATTGATCCTGGCGGCTTCAGGCTTGTAAGATCGAATTACGATCATATGTAGGCCCGTCCTGCCCATCGACTATTGCAGTACTATATCGCCGTATTTGCTAGCAAACATTCCCAACGCCTTCGCAGTGAAGGTAAATTTGTAGTTCGGGTACGATATCATGCTAATCTGGTTAGCTCCTCTTTGTTAGAAATTCGAGTCATCAGTGTACTCACCAGCTCTTGTTGAAGACACCTTCAATGGCTTCCTGCAACCATTCTCCGTTCTCTTGCTGTCTCTGCATGATCAACTTGATTCCTCTCTCGATTGGTTCTTTGTCCGGATAATCCGCCTCCATCATCGCGATGCACGCCCACGCCGTCTGCACGACCTGACTCTTCTCATGAGGAATCCACTTACTTTCTTCGCAGCTCTTGTAACTCTCACCCCAACCGCCGTCCTCGAATTGGCGATCAACAAAGAACTTGCAAGCACGCATGCATCGTTCGCTGTTGGCGCACGTCTCGCCGATCAACTTCAACGACTCGAGTGCAAACATGCCCGCGTACGTGAAGCAGATGCCCCAGGCGCCGTACCACGAGCCATCGGCGCGTTGATTGGTCTTGATCCACGCGACCGCTTTGTCCACGAACTTTTGGATGTCCTTCTGTCGATAGTCCGGGTAGTACTGCTTGAAGATCTGCAACGCCGTCACGCTCGACGTCGTGCATTCCGGGTAGTCGTACTCCACCATGATGCGACCAAACACTTCGGCGGCATTCAGTAACTCTAGAAGCTCCGATCCTCTTCTTGGCTCATAGCTGCTCACACCGCCCGTAGAGTTTTGGTATCCCAGAATAAGGTCAATCGCCCACTTGATTCGCTCATCCGATATAAGCTTTGGGAAATCCGGAAGTGCCTGCAGCTGCAGAACGGCTTTGAGCACCTCCGACGTACAGTCGCTGACTGTATATCCCTGATCTTTGTTGCTGAAGCCCCAAGCACCCTTAGTTGGATAGCGATAGCACTTCTGGTAGTCCGGAACGTTCTCGAGCCTTTGTTGGTCTTCGAGATATCCGAGAGCTTTGACCAGCATGGGCTTCCACCGTGGTGAGCTCGCAAAGCCGCACTCCACGGCTGCTTGGATGGCGAATGCCGTGTCCCAGTTCTGTACTCCGTTCGTACCGTTCATCAGCATGCCTTCATTCTTCACCCACAAAAAGTCTTCCATACGCTCTCGGTGGCGACGTACTGAGTACGCTGATGGCCCATCTACGATGTAGCACGCCAAAAAATTCATGGGGCCATTCACGGGCCCGAGGTTAGCATACTCGGTATTTTCATCTTCCATCCGGATAAGCTTGAGCGTCCAGGCTTCAGCTCGGGATTTCAAGCCGCTGTAGGGTAAGAGCCAAGGGTTCCAAATGTTGACTATGAGGGTATTGATGGTGTTTAAGACCCAAGACTTCGGATTGTAATTGTCTCGTGGGTGAATGTCGTTTCGGTGGGTGACAAAGTTGATGCTCTCGTAAGGTTGGATGAAGAGTTCCTTGCGCAGTTCGAGAGTAAGCTCGGTAGGCGGATAGGACCACCGCTTAGAACCGATGAAGGACATTGGGAGAAAGACCTGACGTATATGAATCCACCATCGCCATGGTGCAATTGGAACCCAGTCTGGTAGAAGCCAAAGCTCTGGTGGCACAGGATTTACTATATCCCACTGACATACACCAAGCACACTGAGCCAGAACTTGGCCCAATGAGGTCCATTAGTAGCTCCACCCATCTCATGAAGTAGTCCACGAGCCTTAATCATGCGCGGATCTTCCGCACTGACGCCAAGAAGTCGAAGTACGGTATAATTCATTGCTGTGCCAAACACGCTACTCTCTCCTTCAATGTGAAGTCCCCAGCCACCATCTTTCCTCTGTCGTGCAAAGAGATAATTTCTGATTTCAATTTTGTGGGTTTGTGGAATTGGCGTCTCGGTAACGTACCAAGTGATAACGAGACCTGGTAGAAGAAACAAAGGACCGCCGTACTCGCAACCCCAGTTTCCTGGAGGCAATTGAAGCTTTTCGAAGAATGTGAAACCATTTTCAGCAGCTTGGAGTGGAGTTTTTGAGGGCTTTAGCTTCGGTAAGTCCTTGCAGATGTCAGTTGTTTGTGAGTGAGTGATATTTTCGCAAACGAACCGTCGGCAGTCCTAAATGATACTTGTCGGCAGCAGACTGTGGCCAGTTCTTGACCTGCTCATCGGTTTCCAGATAATGCCATGTCTGTCTCCCTCTTTCATCTAACAGTCGCCACCTTGTGTAGTCGGTCTTCTCGTCACCGCCACTTTTTTCGAGTGGAACTTGTGATTTGCGCGGCGACTGTCGCAGGTTGCCATTGGCAGTAGAGTTGGCACTGGGACGTGCCATATCGTCTGGATATGCTCAATTGATGACAATGAAGCAGATAAGAGGTTGAGAGGAATTCTTGGTACGATTGGTTTATAGGTGTTTGTGGGGAGAAAGTTGCGGATCTACTCTGCATGCAAATCGTCTTGGCAGGGGTCCCAATTGGAATATGAGCGCAGTGGCTGTGTACGGTAGGATACATGTACGTAGTACGCAGGTAGATCCCGAGGCAATTTCGTACAGCTAATTGAAATTCATATGCCAGTGATTTCCAGGTTTTCAGTGAAGCTGCATCTCGAGAGGCTCAATTGGAACGAAATTCATAGTCTAAGTCGAATCTCGCCCGTATGTGGCGGTGCAGTACAGCTTTCGACATACACGTAATTTGTAGCAATGCAAAATAAATCCCAGGCACCAATCTGAGAATGGACTTCGGTGCATGACGTGCATGCATCTGTTCCAGGTTGTCGTGTGCTGCGGCTTCGATCAAACCGAAACTTTGAAAACATACACCTCGTATTCTGGACATAGCATCTCACGAGAGTGACATCGGGTTGTATTCACATACCGCAAGAAATCCAATCCGCTTGCTTTTGGTTTAAACTTTTTGTGCTCGTGTTGACGCGTTCACATATGCAGGGCGATTCGTCAGCAGCTATTCAGTGTTCAGAAGCAGTCGCAGCAAAAGCAAGGTATCTCCTCATTACCAATTGCTCTTGGTGTCTGAGCTGAAAAGGAAAATTTTCCATTGGCGGCTATAATTATTAGCCTTTACGCAACTGAGACAGACTTATTCATAGCTGATGGGTTTAAAGAATCGTTGGGAACAGCGGAACGAATCTCTATATCGTATAGGCCCGATGCTCTTCGCGATGAGCTGACAGCAAACTCAAAGCATGTGGTGGATTAGAGTTGCGCAAAAGTGCTTCTCCATTTGCAGATTTCGACTTCTGTCTGTCGAGTCATACCATTCCTATCCGATTTGCTCTCCATTATTTCATCAGCATTAATGGAGCAGGCTTTGACGCGAACGCGTCGTAGGCTATCAGTTCTATTGTCATCGCGCCGTCCAGCTCATCTAGAAAACCCATTATCTCAACCACAAAGCTGCTAAGGACTAGAATATCGCTTAAGATACGGTTTTAATGGCTATGCCTGTGATGATCAGCCCTTCGAACACTAGGTAAAGACAGCAATTTTGGTTCTGGACAAAAATTCGGTACCATCTCAACGGTACGCGACTACGACAATGCTAAACTGCTCCAGCACATTTTACGAGGATGAAGGACAAAGTGGAGCCGAATGATCTTTCGGGGCAATATCCTCGGACTGACTGCGCGTACTCTGCTGACGCCCAGCAGACTTGGGCTTACGTAGAACCTCAGGGGCGTATCATGCTAGAAAGGTTGTGGCGAGTGAGGTCGCAGAATCGGCAGATGCACCAGATGAAGAAGTGTCAACGGCTAGAAACATTGTGGATGAGGAGAAAGTAGATTGAACAAAGGAAAACACGTCAAGTTCCAGGACCTGAAACAAATCCGTTCTCCGACCGGAAATTCGCGATGTGTTCATGAATGGCCGTTCTGCAAGACGCTTATTACTTCTCAATGCGGCAACGGTGGCTGTTCGCAAAACGCCTTGTAGAAGAGCGCATATCGAAATAAAAAGCCCTCACAACCTCGGATATCGAAAGCAAAAGGGAATACTCAAGCGAGGTTCTACTGTACATTTCCCAGCATTCTAGAAGGCCATAATGACTCGACAATTGGTGGCGCATCAGACTTGCCACGATCGTTCTGGTGAATGCGACCGAGTTCGGACGTGGTGTGAATGCTGTCATCGGATTGCATAGACTGGGCTTGTTTGTGAACATAACGCGGGATGGTGACTTGCGTGGAGGTTTCGTTACACCATGCAAATTTTCAATGTCTCAAGTGAACGGAAACTTGTTGAATCATCGTGCCGTGTCGAGTGCCCAGCCTAATCCCAGTCCCAGGATGTCGTTCGCTTGTTCCTGAATATCTCTAACTTCAGATATGGTGATGGCTGGACGGTGCAGCGTCATTAATAGTCCAATAGTCCAAATGCACATGCTATTTACGAAGTTATCCATCCCGCGCATTGGGGTCCGAGAACTGACCTTGTGTGGCCGGTCGACCTGTCCGTGAGCATTCGGTGGAGTGTGTGGTCGTCAGACCAGTCTACCATGCAACGGAAGAGAAGTCGACTGATCTACGAGTAAATTCCCCTATTGACTGCCCAATAGACGTTCCTGGCCTAGATAAACGACCAGCCCGAAGAAACCCGCTAACCCTGCCGCTCTCCACCAACGTCGTGCCCCTCAATACTTCCACTTACAGTAATCATCTCCGATTCATGGATCGCGTAATGCCTTTAGGCTTCTTACGGCATGGTAGATCCCGTCATGCGGTGTAGGTCGCAGTAGGGAAGTCGCACGAAACACTTGATGTCCCACGTTGTCTCCCTTGTCTGGCGGTGGGGAATGGCTGGTATTCGAAATGGAGCACAGAACTTCCTATTCCGGATAAGGACGGGGTTCCCATCATGCATTTCTGCAGCTGTTGGCTCACATGCCAGGAACATGAAGCTTTCAAAGTCGATGTGCAGTGTGTAGCTTTGACTTTTGAGGTGCGGCAATGCACCGCTCAAACATTTTGATTGCGCCTTTAATGGGTGGTTGATGGTGACGAAGCCAGCCATCCCAGGCTAAGATGGATGGACTCTCACATAGCACACGGCATCGTGGATCCAAGGATATGGTTGTCAAGCCCTACCACGCTCGGTATAAGCACCATGTTTTGCCCTGGTCATCAATGGCGATCTAGTTCTGAATTTCTCTCTGTCTTAATGCTCCTCATTTACTTTCGTCTTCCACACTCATTGCTCATCACTTGAATCTTTTCTCTGAGAGACAGTTCAAGATGGTTAATGAAGATATCACCTTGACGGCCTACAAGATCCCTCTATCCGTAATTGAAGAATGGCCCACTCCAAATTATGTGGATCCTCAAAGAAGAATATGGGTTGCTCCTTTTAGTATTGTTTTGCTTGGCTTAACGACTTTGGTAATTGCAGCGAGGATATATGCACGAGTTACTCGTGCAGCTGGAGCTTTTGGTTTGGATGATTCTCTAATAATCTTTGCTTGGGTAAGTTCGAAGTTAAGTCGTCCGAATGAAGATGCTGACAGTGAATAGTCTTTCAGTGTTTTATTTACGGCTGTTGTTGCCTATGGTACGACAATACTCAATAATTGATCATGTAGTGACAGGTCTAACGATAGAATCTAGGGATACTCCGTGGTGGATTTGATAGGCATGTTTGGGATATTCCGCCTGCGCTGGCCGCTACAGGTGGATTTGTTAGTATATCAAATTGGTTTTTTTAAAAGCTACGAGCTAACTATTACCACAGGCAGCATGGCTTGGAGAAGGTGCTTTTCTCATCAGCTCATGTCTTACCAAGATATCGATTCTATTGTTCTACCGACGATTAGTTGATCGCGCATACGGTCGCGTGATGCAATGGGCCATATACGGTGCCATTGCGTTCTCCATCACTTACTTGACAGCTTACCTGCTCTTCCTTGTTCTTATCTGTTCGCCGACAAGTGCCACCTGGCTCTCACTCAACATCACCTATACTCATCCTTACAAATGCGGTGAACGCAAAGTTGCAGATCCACTTGTTGGGGCTCTTAGCGTTTTCAGCGATGTATATGCGCTCGTAATTCCACAAATCGTCGTCAGTAGTATGAAACTGCCTTGGAGACAGAAGATTGCATTGAATGCCGTATTCAGTACTGGCCTTCTGTACGTAATTCCTTGTTTATGTCTTGTAACCTTGTCTAACAAGTCGTAGAGTCGTCGGCGCAGGCCTAGCAAGAACAGTATATCTCGGGCGTCTTTCAACCGACCGTTTACGCGACTTGACATGGATCGGCTTTGATATCTTTCTGTGGACCTTCATTGAGATGGACCTTGCAATCATTTGTGCATCGGCACCAGCTCTCAGAGCCTTCTTCGGTCGTTTCTTGAAGGACCATTTCACCAACAGATCCAAGAGTCGAACTGTCGCCACGGAAGACTCGATCCCACTCAAGACCGCAACAATGTCTCAGACGACGTTGAAGTCAAAACGGCCAGACAGTGCAGGCACCACAGTCACAGCTTGGCCAGGATTGGGAACAATCCTGGTTACCGAAGACTTCCATGCGCAGTCGGTTTTGAAAGACACCGAAGCAGGGCAGGCGGTATGGGAAGAAATTCAAAAATCACAGAGAGCGCTACGATTCTGAAATCGAAAAGTAGTACAGTGAAGTGATAAATGTTATAGTAAATGCGATCATTGTAGTTGCAACTGCAAGAATACGCACTGGTATCAGTGTCTCGGCTGACGTTGAGTGCTTCGTCGATCATCTTGACGCGCTCCAATGAACCTCGACGTCGTCCTCCAGTTTCTTATCTTTTGATTCAGGGATATAGATACATCGATACTTTGTAGTGCTGATGCCAATTCTCACTTAACCATCAGTAGAAAGGAAAATGCTGATAATGTGGAGATCTCGATCATGATGTCATGAGCTACGTTGAAGAGCTTTATGATAAACATATAAGGTATCGAAATGGGCAGCGTAGATAGTCCATATCCGATAATCAAATTTACTTTTATTTTTACCACGCTCAACTACACTGACTTCAAGCATTAACCCTCTAATAACAATGTCTCATCCTAACAACACCATGCGTGAAGTTTCCGAACCGTCCTCAAAGAGTGAACGTTTGGAGCCGCAGGAATTCCTGGATCGCCAGACTTCGCCGGAAAACCGTCACGCGAACTACGGTATGCACGAGCTGAATCCTGAAGATCAGGATAAAGGTATGCACAATAGTCTCGCTCACAGTGGTCTAATACTGCGGTGGGTAAACAGCTCGCTGAGAAATAACAGACTCCACGATTGGAAAGATGATGGAAAAGATTGGTGATAAGATTGGTAACGAAGGGATGGTGAAGTCCGGGCACGCGAAGCGGGTAGAACGCGGGTTCGAGGATAAGGAAAGAGAGTAAGATTCTGCTCCGGCAGGTTGGTGTCGAATCCGAAGATGAAGACGCCAGCGTTTATTCTCCATCTAACTTATTACGACCTCTACATTCGAACGTCTCCTCAATGGACAGGAAAGAGCACATTTTTTTCCATGGTGTGGAGGCTGCGGTTTTTTACGTCTCTGCAAAAGTTCCGTTTAAAGTAGATACATATACCGCGTAGTCGATCAACCTGTTATTGATGCTGAAATCTCTGTTGGCCCACGCTGCTGCTGATCATCGTGAAATAAGGAGGACCAGCCATAGATCATCAAGCTCTTCCACTCAGATCGGAAACGGTGTTGCAATTGTGCAAGCACACCGTACTTCCAGTGAATTGAGAGACCGTTCCGACTAGAAGCACGATGTCGGTGAATGGGTAGGAAAAGAGCGACTCGAAAAAGACACAGCAAGACGATATAGACATTAGGAATCCAACTCCCGCGGCGTCCGCCCGCCCACGAGCAGGCCGGGCGCCACGCCAATGCGTCTATGTAAGGTACCTACATGCGACAGCGCTGCTCCAAGCAGAGCCACGCTCAGCCATCCAACATACATGCAAAAGAATCGTCCGCGTCATACTCATATCATGCGTCATTACACCGGCCAGCGCACCCTTCGCGCACGCACACACGCGCCTCACGCCGCGCGGCCTACCGCGCGGTCTCGCCCTCCGGCGGCGCCAGCGCCCGCTCCCACTCACTCATAAGGTGGGAGGCGGTGCGGCGCAAGTTCGACGGCGCAAGCTTGTGGATAGCGGGCCAGGGGATGGCGGCGCTGTCCGCGCCGAGAGGCGGCGACGCGCTGGACGCCGGCGTGCGCGCCGCTGAGCTGCTCGGTGTTGGGCTGGCGCTGGAGGGTGGGGAGGGGCGGCGCGGCGCCTGCGGCGTCCCCCACGTGTCCCAGGCGTCGTCGAGGTCTTTTGGTTTGGACAGCGGTGTCGTGTGCGCGTGGTGATGGGCGGCCGCGAGCTTCGTAGAGAGTTTGGAGGGCGCTTTTGCGATCGGTGTGGTCGCTTCGAAGCCGTTTTCGTGCCAGAATGATGTGCCGATGTCGATTAGAGGGTCTGGTGCTTGCGCGGTGCTCCGCGTCGACGAACCTGACGTGCGGCGGTGAGTGTTTTCGCGAGAGCCTCCTCTTCCTCGCGGTGCACGTGCTTTGGTAATCTGTCGACCTTCCTTTGTATTTTGCGTGATCCGAGATGTCGTTGCTGTGATGCCTTCTTGGCCGATGGTAGCTTGTCTGATGTCTTCGAAAAAAGTCATCAAGCCATCCTTAATATCCGTAGCCATTTGCTTGCCAGTTTTGAGGAAAGCATCTCGGCCAGTGCTAGTTTCCGATGCGTTTTCCCACCTGTCATCCTTGTCTCCGTTCATAACAGCTGCCATGTCAGAAGTAGTGGAGGAGCGGATGAGCCTCTGTGGTTGTGTTGGCGTGGCCTCATTCATAGATGGCTCAGGAAATGGTTGATTGAAATGACCTCGCTCAGGTGACAGCAGTGATAATGTCCGAAGATGTTTCGAGCCACTGAAGACTTTCCGATTGGAAGTCTTCACACCACTGAGAATATCTTTCCGCCTCTCCATCTCCTTCTGAAGCCATTCCGAAGAGCCGTCTGGATCATCTTCGAGGGAATCTAAGGTTGGTAACGGTGTTGACAGCGGTTGAAGTTTCTGAACGCTTCGAACTTCACTCCGTTTCTTAGTTGCCTCCTCCTTAGCCCACTGCTTTTTGAGTTTCTCGAGTTCGAGTTCGGCTTGCCTAAGCTCCTCTTTCAGCTCTAGCACACGACGCTCTTGGGCAGCCAGTTTATTTAAGAAGCTAGTGGCCTCATTTGGCGATGGTGACAGTACAGGTGAATGTGCAGGACTGTTGTACCATGATGTCGGTCGCGATGAGGATTGGATAGGGAAGTTAACGGAGAATCTCTTCCCCTGCCGAGCAACGTCAGCTAGTGATTCGGAGCGAGAATAGGACGACGAAGGACGTGGAGAGTCTTCGCTGGCTTGCGTAGTCGCTGCACTCTTCGGAGAGCCTACATGCTCGACAGGAGCTGGTTGAATGGGAGCGTTGGATCCGCCTGAGGATAGAATGGATTGGACCTTGAGCGGTTCAATAGTAGAACGACGAGGTTTTATCGAGGTATTCATGCTGTGTATTGCTTCAGCAGTGCGGATCAGGCCGTAAAATTCATGGTCGCGTGAGTAAAGGAGTGTCTGATGTGATGTTGATGTTTGGTGATGCTGGAGTTGAAGGGTTGAGGGAAACGAATGGCGGAGGAGAGAAACAACGGCAGCGAACTGGAGGCGAAGCCACGGCATCACCAGCCAACGGCCAATAAGATAGGCTATGCCGCCACCAACTGTCACCTTGGCCCAATAAACGGCGGCATAGCACGGTAGCTGCATTAAAGTGAACTTGAGGGTGACATGGAGAAGTCGAAGGTGGACGGTAACAACGAACTTTGATATTCTTCGAACGCGGACGTTTTCGCGTGGGCCCATAGCGAAGTTTTGTTTATGCTGCAGCTGCAGCCGGCTAAACATGCGCCATCCTTTTCGCTCAGTCCCGCAACTACCTTACAGATATATACAAATTTTGTCCGCCGGCTATCCTCGCTACCGACACATGAGAAGACGTCTGATCTCCGCGTGGAATTGGTCCAAAAACTTATCTTTGCACATGATACTCAGGCCTGGCGCGTCGGATTGATAACCTCAAAGGCGAGCAAGTGCGTGGTTGCATGGTTTATAGTGCGCCTCGGCTGCCGATGCTTGCCAAAAGCCACCATTACGAACCATTCTATATACACAGAGACGCGAACCCTTGGGAACACGAAGAACAATTAACTTTTGATGGAATGTCTGGCCACTCGATGACTCCTTTGGCCATCCATCAGGCAGTTGGCGGTTGAACAGGGTATTGTGAGAGACGCACACTGAAAAGTATATAGTGCTTGTGAAAACGCCCTCTGTTTCAAAGCCCGAGCAGCAGCATCGAACGCTTTTCACCAGCGAGTTGGAAACGCTATCCATTCTTTGGGACCAAGATCGATTGAAGGCTGTAAATTACGCAATGCTTGCACATAAGGTAGATGTCCGCCAGGATCCCAAGGAAGAAGACATGGTTATGCTGACATTCCAGAAGGCTTCATCGGTGCATCGCCCAAAGAGGTAAGGGGAAAACATGACTTCGGGAGACGAGGGTCACGGAGCAAGCGTGAGAACTGGCTAGATGCTTGGTGCTTTAGTCGTGTCGAGTGCTCCGCAGGATTGGGCTGAAGGAACCGCTTCATACATGATTCAGGCTGCTTTGCACGAATGATATGCGCATATCGTTGATCTCCAGCGAACTGGGATTGCCGTTGCAGCATCCTCGGCAGCTACTGCAGGTGGCTGTGGACTGTTGGCTCTGCGCTGTTGGCCTTCTGCAATGCCATGTCGTTTGTTTTTTGCGGGGATCTCAATGCCAAACAACATCAAGAACGACCACCACATCCACCGCTCTGAACGAACAGTATGACAGCTGAACTTGTCCTCAAATTCACTAGAAATATTAGTCCATTCATTTTAAATTTGTCTTCGGGCTTCATCAAAACTTCGTATCCACAGCCGCTCTTGCGCCGAGTGGTTTCAGTGCGGTTACCCTGGGTAACAAGGGGCAACGCCTGTGCTCGAAAATAAGGGAACAAAGCTGAGAACAACCGCAAAAAGATAGTCTTGAGCAAGCACCTTTTACAATTGTAGCCTCATATTCCTATCGCAAACTCTCCTCGTCGTTCACATTCACTCTGGCTCCAAGCAGAGGTAGCCAACTTGTGCGCTTAATCAATTGTGCCGCCTCCAAGGCGTAAGCGCACTCCACTATGGCCTCCGATGACTATACAATGCTCGAGGAGCTTGGCAGTAAGTGAACCAGAATCTAACTCCTGCGAGAAACCAATCTGACACTTGACTACAGGCGGCAGCTTCGGTGTTGTTTACAAAGCCAAAGATCGCAAGACGGGTGAGCTCGTCGCCATCAAACATGTAAGTTACTCTTCACTGCTTTGCCTTCTCCAGATTCAGCACGACTGACAACAACCTAGATCGATCTTGAAGGTAGCGACGATGATATCCGTGAGATCCAGCAAGAGATTTCACTTCTCAGCACATGCCACAGTCCTCATGTCACCCAATACAAGACCAGCTTCGTTCGCGGTGTAAAGCTGTGGATAGTGATGGAGTACCTTGGCGGCGGATCATGTCTTGACTTGGTAATTTCCCTTCTAAGTTTCAATTAGAGTAAATACTAACGATGGCAGCTCAAACCGGGTACAATTCCAGAGGCATATGTTGCCATCATCTGTCGAGAACTACTGCAAGGCCTTGACTACCTTCACCAGACAGGCAAGATTCACCGCGATATCAAAGCCGCAAATATCCTTCTATCCAACTCCGGCAAAGTCAAGATCGCAGACTTTGGTGTTGCAGCTCAGCTCACAAATATCAAGTCACAACGTATGACCTTCGTCGGGACACCCTTCTGGATGGCACCGGAAGTTATTCAAGAGTCAGGATACGATTTTAAGGCAGATATCTGGTCACTGGGAATAACTGCCATGGAAATGGCTAATGGACAACCGCCTAATGCGAGCGTACATCCTATGAAAGTCCTATTTCAAATTCCGAAGTCGCCAGCACCTAGGCTTGAAGGGAACTTCACCAAGGACTTTAAAGACTTCATCGCACAGTGTCTGCAGAAAGATCCAGATCGGCGACCAACAGCGAGAGAGCTCCTCAAGCATCGATTTATTCGAAATGCTGGCCGTGTGGAGCAACTGCGCGAGCTAATACGACGCCACCAAGCTTTTGAGTCGAAAGACGAGAAACCTTCACATCCGCGATTCTATGAAGAGACTATGAAGGATTTATCTCCTCAAATAGAGCAAGATGAGTGGCTCTTCGATACTGTCAAGCCTTCCAATGTCACGGCAGTCACGCATGCAACGAAGAGGCGTAGAATATCTCGCATCGTATCATCCGCATCAGATCGCTCAAATCCGTACGAGACAGTTGATCAAGTACCAGCAGAGATTCTTGAGAAACTTCGACTTAGTGAGCAGGATCCAGACGCCATCACTCCAGCTCCAGAAATGGAAATGAAGCCGCCAACCATAACTCGCAAGCCCAGCGACAATCGACGAAAGTCATCCGCCGCCACTGCAATTCATGTTCCCACTGGAGAAACACCAACTGCACGCAAAGTTAGCAACCAGCAACAGCTCACAAAGCTTCCACTGGGTCTGGACATGTCATTTGGCAACTCACCGTCAACGGTCCGCCAATTTCGACGTGTATCGTCAAATGAGTACAAAGAGAAACGACGTGCCTCTCAGATATCGATACCCGAGGATACCGACACCATTGCTACTGACGAAAACGCAAGTCCGGAGAAGGTCACGAGTTCTCGAAAGACTGACAGTCCTCGGAAGAGTTCAAGTCCGCGTAAGAGTAGCAGCATCAGTATGAGCAGCATGAGCAGCATGAGCAATATCGACGACCACCACGATATGATCTCGCCGCGCAAGTCCAACACATCAAAACCTTCAAACACCAGCGCATCTGAACACGCATCCTTCGCCGCACCACGCACACCGCTCTCCAAAACCGTCTCCAACGCCTCAACCCTCGTCGCAGACGAAACCGAGCTCCCATCCCCCTCCCCATCCCCATCCAAGCTCTCCGACACCCAAGCACCCATCCCACTCACGCCACTCCCCCTAACCAAAGCCTCGCAGCTCGGGCGGCGCGTACACGCGCGAATCTGCGCGCCAGCCTTCGCATCCGCGCTCGCGGCACCGGGCCGCACAGCCGCGCAGCGCGAAGCCCTCTCACGGCTGGCAGCGGCGTGGGCGGTGCTGGACCGCGTGGACCCCGAGGCCGAGTGGGAGCTACTGCGCGGGCTGGTGGGCGGCGCGCGCGGCGAAGCCAAGGTGGCAGCCGCGCTGAGCCTCGACTCCGCCGCCGCCGCCGTCGAGAGCCCCGCCAAGGACGTCGCGAGCGCTGGTGCCGCGGCGCCACCCACGCCCGCCGCAAACGCAAACGCAAACGCGAACGCCCGCCTCGTCCTCGCCACCAGCAACCCGCACCTCAAGAGCCACCGCCGCCGCCAGAGCGCGCTGCTGGACGCGGAGGCGCTGGCGCGGCGCGCGTCGGCCGCTGATCCGCACGCCCATCGCCGCCGCCAGTCCGAGGTGCCGGGCTTGCTGGCGCCGCGGCGGCCCGACGCTGCGGGGGCCGGACTGCCGGGCGCGGCGCTGCCAGGCTTGGAGGGCCAGCAAGGCCTCGCTGAGAAGATGTATGGCGCTTGGTTGGAGGGTTTGCGCTCGCGGTGGCCGATTGCGTAGCGGTGTGATTGGGAGCGGTGGTGGAGTGGTGGGATGGGGTTTCGATTCTTGTTCAAAGTTCTGTGGAGGTGGATTTTGTGCTGAGGCATTACGGGTGTTTTGCTCTTGACGTCCCATATCTGAGCGTGCTCTTGGGATTGCTTTCTTTCGTTTGATTTGGTGGTGTTGCTACTAGACGGTGGAGATAGACGCGTACTTGCATTTGCATTGTGAGCGAGAGAAAAGCCGATAGTTATAGCGAGTAGACTGTATTTAATTACTACACAATTTCGTCTTGTCTAAACCGTTCGTTGCTCTAGTATCTACGTTTCTAAAACTCTAGTTCTAGATGCTAAACCAGCGCTTAGTTTGATATCGGCGCAGAGTTAGATGAACATGAAATTTCAAAAGGTTTAGACAATTAAGCATTCGTAGAGAATACTGATGATGATTACCATCATTCCAGATAATAATGGGTCCTCAATATGTGGAGATATCAAATCCCTGTTCGACTATGTGAAGGTCATCATCACCAGAAATAAATGTCCCGGAGAGTGTTTCATTTTCGCTCGCATAGACAACTTTGACTCTATTTCATTTTTCACCTGGCACTTCTTGCTGTTGACATTGTGCCACGTATGAATTGACGGTAAAGTTGGTGCCTACACTGGTCAGAATACTTTGCGGAGGTTAAAGTAGTCGGAGGTTGCAGAGCCGCACGCCAAGGCATCGGGCTTTGGGAGTCAACTCCGCATCCAAATCTTTCCTCCGAATCTTCTTCGCTCTCTTTTCTCATCACACTCACCATGGCATTGCCAGGCGGCGGGATGCCGCTAGGCTTCCCAGGCGGAGCAGGCGCTGGAATGTCGGAGCAACAAATGCAAGAACAGCGCATGGTCAAAATGGTGCGTTTCTATCCGTATCGTAGTTCATAAGAACCTCTCAGCTAAATCACAATTCCAGATGCAAGGCGCAATGGAATCCTGCATTGGCAAATCCGTGATGGCCGGCGTAGCAGGATTTGCACTAGGTGGTGCATTTGGACTCTTCATGGCTTCTGTAAGCAACTTTGCCAGCTTTGACGAGATGGAATTGCGTTCTAATGATCGAACAGATGCGTTATGACACGCCGCTCTCCTCCACTTTCCCCGGTACACCCGGTGCAGCCGCAATATCCGATCTACCTTTTCGACAACAGCTCAAACTCGGTCTGAAGGATATGGCACGGTCATCTTACAGCAGCGCAAAGAATTTCGGCATGATTGGCGCCATCTTCTCAGGCACGGAGTGCTGTATAGAAGGACTGAGGGCAAAGAACGACATATGGAATGGAGTGATTGGAGGTTGTTTGACCGGTGGTGCTCTAGCTAGAAATGCTGGACCACAGGCTGTAGGTATTGGCTGTGTTGGATTTGCGGCATTCAGCGCTGCGATCGATTCATACATGCGAATGGATGAAGATGAAAAAAGAAAGAACGTGATATAGGTGCGGATTTGACAAAAGATGGACTAAGCACGACTGGAGGTATCCGCATTGTAGTCATTATTGGAGCTGTATATCAAGCAAGATGGCATTTGAAGGCGTTGGTTGATCGAAATCATCCTCACTCTCGGATGTATAGAGTTGGAGCATATGTATAACAGTGAGTGGAGTAGATGTAAAGGACAGGATTCAAAGCAGCATCTGAATGTTGGAAAATGTCTTTATTATGTGAGAATAAAAGAAGATATTCAGTTCTCTGCAACAACTGCGAAAACATTCATTCAACCAGTCTCCTGATTTCAAACGCTAAACTGTTGACATCAACACAACACCAATGCTCGAGCATTTTAGTTACTCAATCAGCGGATAATACTTCTTCCAAAACCCTCTGAGCGCCATATACCGACGTCGTACTGACTACCAAACCAATTCACTACTCCTGCAATCTGAATTCCTAATCACGTCGGACTTGCATAAGGATCGATACCTTGCATCACCACGTTCTTCGCCTTTCCTATGCGATAATCCCTTCCCTTCATCAAGTATACCAAAAGGCTAGGCATCCTAACTCCGGCCAGCACGCCGACTCCACCATACCGAGTAATAGGACATATCTGCGTCGGCTGAGTATCCTGCACCATCTCCACATCGCGCAGCAACTCCAGCAGCTCCACGACCGGCCGACCACCGCCCGGATTCTGCCTCTTGATCTCGTAGGCCCACAGGTCGTTGCGGAGGTTGTGCAAGAGCGGCGCAACCGCATCGTACACGTCGCGCAGCGTATTAGCGCCGTACGCTGCGCAGTCGCCGATGGCGAAGACGCGCGGGCCCGCGCGCTCGGCGCGCAGGAGCCGCGGGTCGCAGCGCACGTAGCCCGCCGCGTCGAGCAGGTGCGCGGGCAGGAACGCGGTGTTGGGGGTCGCGCCCGTCGCGCCGATGAACGCGTCGCTGCTGAGCGCTAGGTCGTTGTTCAGCACGCACACCGTGCTGCCCGACGGCTGGGTCGCCGACGAGAGCAGCCGCACGTTGTGCATGATGTGCACGCCCTGCCGCCGGAGCTTCTCTTCTGCTTGCTTGCCCACAATCGCGGGCAGTCGTGGCAGGAGTCGATCTGAGCCGGATATCAGGGTGATGTGCTTCGGTGGTTTACCACCTTGACGCTCTGCTGTTACAAATACGGAGTCCTGTTTACGAGACAAAAAGCTTAAACGAGAACCGATCCGCTCTGGATAGAGTACAGAGGATATTGAGAAACGGGATTTCATAGATTTCGTTTCGGAATTTCTGGTTGATAGAGATTTGCTGACCACATTCTCCCCCACCCCCCGGTACCGATTGAAGTATGTTGCGAGTTGTCCTGCGCATTCTACACCCGAAGGCCCACCTCCAACAATGATTACGCTCGATGCATCGCGTAGACCCGCGTGGAAACTATCCAACGCTGCGACCGTCTCGTCATGTGGACCATGTAATGACAGTAGTGGTGAGTGCGCAGAACTACCCGTTGCAATGATCAGGGCATGGAATTGTATGATTCGTGTGGTCCCGTTTGTTGGTTGGTCGGCAGATATTCTTAGGGAGTCGGAATCGCGTGTTGAAGTGTTCTGAATGGGATGAGTTAACTCTGTGAGTAGTGAGACTGTGACGGTTCGTTGACTCAAATCTATCGCTATCGCAGAGCCGTGTACAAATGAGAACCTGTTAACAGGATAATCGCGAAACGCGTCTACAACGGAGTGAAATGATTGAGTGTGTGGGATAAGTGATGACGACACAATTGCCCGAGGAGCGCTGATATTCCAGTAGAAGTACTTTGAAGGCGAAATTAGTACAAGTCGATATTGTGGAGCAGTTCTGGTGGTCCCAAGTTGATCGATGACCTTTTGTAGGAAGTTGTGTGCGACAGCGATACCGGAGTAAGATGCTCCAAGAACGACAATATTCATCGGTTCTCGAGACATCTTTTTCATTTACTCGAAAGCATAAACACATAAAGACATTCAAAACAGATGATGGAAGGCTTTACAAAAGAAGTTCTTTTGAGAGCTTGCTTCATTCGGAAGGAGCTGATAGCAAAATGCCTGCCAACCGTATTGTCCAACACAAATGTCCAGCACCGTGTTAATGGCATCACCTTGTTAATATGACCTTGATTTCCGGCCTGTTTTGTTGCTCATGTTGACATATCATGAAAACGGTCAGGAATGTGTAGTTGCATTCCTTGCTTAAATTTCTAACGCCGTTGAGTATGATGAAATGCAATCAATTGATGTGGTCGAGGAGGGAAAACAAACAATGCGAATGTAGAAATGGTATGGAGAATAATCGCGCCTCAGAGTGTCGAAAAGTGGACATGAAAACGGATATCCACCAGTCATACAGGTGTAACATGACTGAGAAACGGGACAATGCAGGTTTTAGCCTCTTCAGATTCTGGTGCGCTGTGCTTCCGTCGACTGCACAAATGACGGAAGGAGAGAATCTAAGATTTCTTTCTGGCCTGAAATATAGACCATCCCTTTTCGGTGAAGGCAAATGCTGAGTAACCTTGATGACGAAATGACCTTTCATTATTGCGTTGTGTAGACCGGTGTTAAAATTGACTCGTTGACATGACTTGGGAGTCATGTTGTCTGGACTTGATCTACTGTGAGCTATATCTTTATTTCGGACTCGGAGGAGGATTTGGAGGTGGAGGTGGAGGATCATCTCTGGATTGATTGAATAGGAAGTTAACTCTGACCGCGAGTTCATTGTTGGAAGTTGGTGAGTGGCGCCATCGGTTTCCACAACATGAATGTAGCTGTAGCCTTGTAGCGGAAGACATTTCTGCTATCAAATCCGAGTCGACTAAGACTTTCTATGCGAGACAAGAGCCAAAATTCTAGTATTGCAGATAAGACGAGCAGCGTAGTATACGGAGTAAGAACGAGAAATTTCGAGGTCGATAGAGAAGCGGCAGAGTCGGACCGGATGTGTATGAGAGGTTTAAGTACCTCGTTCTATCGTCTTGTACAACGAGATAACACTGTTACACTAAGCCGGAGAGTTGTAATGGGAGGGAATAAAATGTCAAAGGCTGGAGGGAAATGATGTAGAAATCTTGTGAGCCATCGACAATACAAGTTTGACGAAGTCGAGCTGGCTTACGACCCGCGAGCCTAGCTGCAGATCGGCTCCAGTATGCCGTTCCACTAGCATTGGGAGCCAGGAATTGTTTTTGCTCAACATCAATAAACTTTGTCTACGACCAGATGGGGAAAAACAAACGTGGCGGTCAGCCTGGGCTGAAGCCTCTATCGTAAGGTGGTGGGCTGGTGTCAAAGTCCCTGCAGGATCCCGCGCGGGAGTGATAGTGACGAGAGAGCTTGTCAAAGGGTATCTAGTACATAGTTACATCGGCGCAAAGAATTCCGGGATGAAAACGGCTGGACGAGGCTGATATGGTGCAATCAACACCCAGAATACATCCAGAGCTTCCGGTCGGACTGGAGTAAGAAAATCAAGTCCAGGCCAATCGATCCGAAGGCTATCCGAGACGGCGAAAGGGATGATTTGTCGATTTGTAAAGAAAAAATTTGTTGAGAACTTTTGAGCCCCAGCAGCTGAGGTGGACCATCCGTTTTAAGCAGAGGTTTGTCGGCGAAACGAGCAAGACACGGCTCCCCGTGGCCCCAATGCCATTGTTTGCTCGCTCCCTACTCTGGAGCAAGGGCCAACATGCAATCGAAGCCAGCAGGCTTTGCAGCAAACGTCAGAATGTCTGACAAAGACGCTGACCGCCGAATGGTTGACGAAAGCCACAGATCGAGCAAGATGACACGTCGTAAATGATTCGTCCGATCGACAACATGTACTCTACTCTACATTGGCGCGGAGGCATGGCCGCTTCGAAGCCGAGTGGAGGTCGAGCACAAGGTACAAGCCTCGGCAGCTCACATGTATACGACGGAACAATTGAAATATTAAAACCTGAGTAAAAACGTGGTAGCTACAGGTTGAGATATTGCTTTCAAACGAAAATACCGTATTCTGCAGTCGCTGCGATTCTGATTTTATTTTAGACGTATAGCAGTACTGAGACCATCCAGCTCTTATGAGACGGCGATATGTTTCTCCGACGAAGAGGTTCGTGTGTTGCTGGTTCTCTGTTCAACTTCTCGAAGCCCATCTCACCGCTTGTTATGGTCTTTCTTCCATTTTAGCCTTCTAGATTTCTTCTAGCTCCCATCTTGCAGGAAATGGCTTCGCTGTGGAATCCAGAGAATATTCGCGATGCTAGCGAAGCCACAGGCGTTAGCAATCTCAGGAAAGATATCCTCGATACTCTTGCTCGTGATGTCGACTATCAACTCTCCATGGTTATTGACGAAGCATTGCGATTCATGCGACATGCCAAACGCACTACTCTCTCGGCCAAAGACATCAGTTGCGCCCTCCGTGTACTAGATGTTGAACCTCTGTTCGGTTACGAAAGTACTAGACCACTACGATTCGGCGAAGCGAGTATCGGCCCGGGACAACCACTATTCTACATTGAAGATGATGAGGTGGACTTTGAGAAGCTGATCAACGCGCCGCTACCTAAAGTTCCTCGCGAGATTAGCTATACCGCACACTGGCTTGCTGTCGAAGGAGTGCAACCTTCTATCCCACAGAATCCTACTTCAACCGATCCTCGTCACCAAGATCTACTGCCGAAGGGCCCAGGTGCAAATGCCAACCTGGCAGCTTTGGCAGGCCTGGACAATGTGACAAATAGACCACAAGTAAAACATATCTTGAGCTCCGAGATTCAGCTATTCTTCGAACGGATCACAAACGCCGTCCTTGATGAGGGTAACGAAGAATACCGAAACGCCGCATACAACAGTCTTCGCACCGATCCAGGTTTGCATCAGCTTATTCCATACTTCATCCAGTACACCCACGAAAAAGTCACGCATAACTTGAAAGATCTCTTCACTCTCAAACAAATGCTCTTGATGTTGGCCGCTCTCCTTGAAAACAAGAGCATATATCTCGATCCATATGTCGGCAAGATGATTGCACCGATTCTCACCTGTCTAGAGGCTCGTAAACTGGGATCAGCCTCGGATCCACTATCAGACATCTTCGAACTGAGAGAGCTCGCGGCTTCTCTGCTCATTCACATCACCAAAGCTTATGGCAAAACCAGCTCGACACTCAAACCGAAGTTGGCGCGAAGTTTGCTAAAGACATTCCTTGACCCAAACGCTACCTTCGGAAGCCAGTACGGTGCACTTGTTGCTCTGGTTGGCCTCACCGGTGCTGAAGGTGTTCGAACATTGGTTATACCGAACATGTCTTCATTTGACTCACTGTTACGGGAAGGCCTTGCAGATGACAGCAAGCAGAAAGAGGCGCAAATGCTAATCACGGCGTTTCTACATGCCATCAAGCTAGTAGCGGACCGTTCTATACGAGTTGTTAACGGAGAAGTAAGTGGTGCAGATGCTAAGCGGCTAGTCGTGAACAAGATAGGTGATATTATGGGCAAGCAGGTTGTTGAAAGCGGAGATCCAAAACTTATAAAGGCCATACTTGAGGCTGATGATGTATTGTAGCTAAATGCATGAAGCGGTTAAGTGGCCCAGGCGTTGGGACTGCTATAGGCGAATGATACCCTCGCAAAACTATGTAGATTAAATATGGAAACTATCCGAAGTCGACTAATATCGTCAGCATACATGTTGTATACGAGAGCCGAGGCCTAAGTTGCGCGTCCACCTTCATTCTCAATATACACGACTACCTTTTGGAGAGCATTACAACTGAATTGCAAATCTCATTCGAAGAGCCTTTAATGCGAACAGCAGTACAAAATCGTCCAACAGACGGTCTCGCGGTCTAAATACTTGCTGCCGCGCTCTCCTAGAAGTGGTGCCTAAGGGATTGGGGGCCAAACCACCTCTTCTTAGAAGCGAAAACTTAACGTTCGGTTCATCATTTTCATTATTTATTAAGCGCTTCACTGCGACGATTTGAGCTCACTATAGTCGAGGACCATGGCACAGGTGAGCATCACGACAGGGGGAAAGGGTAAGCTACGAGCCGCCGATGAATTCGTTCCCATCTGCTTACGGCTCTAACTTTCATCACCAGAGCGGATCTCCAAGACTGCATTGCTCTATGCCGGCGCTTTCCGAGAAGATCCGGTAATCACATATATGCTCTGCAACCTTACAACCGAACAAAAAAACGATTGGCTCGAAACTTACTTCACACGACTTCTCACGGCCGCGGGCTTGAATGGTGGCGTCTTCGAGGAAGCGGATGACTATTCCTCAGCACAAGTCATCATTCCACCAGGCAAAAAAGTCGACAACCCATGGACGCTCATTCCTTCCGGTGCCTTCAGCGTTCTTTTCAAGCTCGGGGTCAAAGGCTGTAAGCGGATGCTGATTGAGTTCACGGGGTTGACTGAAACTGCAAAGAAGAAAGGACTCAAGGGCAAGAAGAAGTTCTACTATCTTTTCTTCATTGCAACGCGGGACGATTGCCAAGGGAGGGGATTAAGCTCCGCGTTGATCAGGAAGCTGCAGCAGCAAGCGGCGGCGGAGGGATGGCCGATTTGGCTTGAAGCAACAACTCCAAAGAGCCAGAAGATCTATGCGAAGCTTGGATTTGAGACTATTGAGAAGATCATTCTCGGGAAGGGTATAGTTGGACCTGACGGGAAGCGAACAAAAGACGGAGAAGGTGTGTCTATTTGGGCTATGGTCTGGTGGCCAGAGTCAAAGAATGGCACATAATTAACGTAGTCTTCAAGATACATTTACTGATGGATGCCGTAGCTCTGATTCTAATACTCTTCTCTTTCATTGTATCTTGGACGGAGAACCGCTTAAACTCATCCTTTTCACATGGTTTTACACGTACTTGACAATCATATGGCACAGTAGGTCGCCAAGTTTGGTAGTTATTCACTGGCAAAGGAGGAAAGCAAGAGATGAGAATATGAGACAGGAGAACATACTTGGCTCCATCGGGGTCGACGATGACGAAAATACCAAGTCCTGGAAGTAAAGATGTTGGAAGGACCCTGATGAGCATTAGTCGCCAAACAACTTTATTTTCTGTATGAAACCTCACCACCTGTCGACATATTCCTCCACAGCACTTCTGGTCAAATGCCATCGAAATCAGTAGAAGCTCGACCTTTCACAGCAATCAGATTTCCACGAACAGTTCCCACACTTCTCTTACCTCCAGTGCATGATGCTCTAGTTCCTAGATACATGTGAGTACAGATGTACTCTGAATGGAGTCGCAACGCACTCAACGTCGCCACCCTCGTAGATTTAAGAGAAATCTGAAGTTGCTCACATCTTTCAACAAATGAATCCTTATCTTACACACCACCACGGCCGGACAACTTTGGAGTCAGTGTAAATGTAGTTGTTATATTCGCCAAAACAAGATGCTCCTGAAAACGAAGCTTCCAAGTCATGACCCAAAGGATGTGTGTCCAAACCTAGAAAAGTGAGCTGCATAATAATGCGATGCGGTGCGATAAAATAACATACGGCGGAGTCAGACATTCAAGAGGTTTGATATGCCCGAGTATTCATATCGAGTTGATCGGCTGTTACTAAAGTAGTCGAAAGGTATTAGAGCAGTCCTTGCTTCTGCAGGTCAAGGTAGACTTTCTCGGGCATGACATTGCCTTGTCCATCTTCCATCTGAATGACATTGTCGGCATCTTGTCTCTCCTTCTTCTTCTCTACTTGAATCTTCTGCCATAGCGAGTTTGCCTCGTTGATGCTCGTGATCTCGCGGAAAAGATTGGTCGAGGTGATACCGAGAGCTTTGAGGCCCCAGATGTGACGCGGTTCAATAAAATGCTTGTCGAAGGCGCGACGACCCATGTAGACGTAGTTACCGCAAACCTCGCACGAGAACTCGACACCAAGACCATGCAGCTTGTACAACCAGTAAGGAATCGGCTTGCCATCCCAGGCGATAGGTAGCTTGAGAGGATTGTAAATCTTGCCTTCTTCATCACTTTTATTTTCTTCTTCTCTTTTCTCTTCCTCGTCCACCTCAACTTCTGCGTAGAGCATAGCAAGTTCCTGTTCTCGTTCTCGCTCCGTCATACCCTGTCGACGTTCAACGTTATGACGAGTGTCTCCGCGTTCGGTTTGCATGGCGGCGGCCAACTTCTTGATGCGGTACTCGCGTTCAGCGATGGCCTTCTCTTTAACTCGCTTAGTATCAACCGAAATGCCATTTGTGTCGCCATTGGAAGTGTTGTTTTCAGCTTTGGCATTTGCTTGGCGCGCAGCGACATTTTTCAGATGTCTCTTTTGAGAAAGATGATGCTCATAGACATTGACATTGGTAAACTCTTTCTTGCAATCGTCACACCAGATGCTATCGCCTCGGCCCTTCATTTCAGTATCGTCTTCATTATCGACGCCCTCTTGCCACCCTGGAATACTGCCCTCAGCCCATTTCTCTTCAAACTCCTTGTCAAATGCTGCGAATATCTTGTCAAAGCTTTCGAGTGGCCGAGTGCGCTTCATGAAGCTTTCGAAATAGCCGGCAAGGTAGCCAAGATATTGGAAGTAGCTGTCAGACATTTTCTGGCTGCGCTTGATAGAAGAGAAATCGTCAAATATGTCAATGTATTGAAGATAGGTTGGACGACGTGAGCCCTGAGAACTTGGGAGGTTGAGGTAGAGATCGTGCATGTATGTCAAGTCGAAGAACCGACCATACGCCTCCTCACCGGTAAACATGGAGTCAAACTCGGAGAAGACCGGATCATTATCGCCAGGAAGTTTACGTTTGAAGCTCTGTTCGAGATTCTCAACTGGCATATTCGGGTAGCGTTGGTGGACATCTTTGATCTCTCTGTATTGCTTATAGAAGGCATCGTACGGATCACCAGTAGAGATGGCCTGGATTTCTTTGTCGTAGGTTTCAGACTGGTTCTTGTAAATGGCTTGAAGACGCTTTGCACTCTCATAGGCACGGTTGAGGAAATAAGCAATCTCATGGTCTCGACGGAGCCGTTCGCGCACACTCTTTGGTTCGAGGAGGAAGCGGTCGGCGATGGCTTGCTGAAGTCGTTCAAGTTCCTCATGAATGAGGCGCTGGTCTTCGAGCAGCATCTTGTCGTGTGGCTCGATGCCTTGAGCCGATTCACGACAGATTGATGGTTTGGTGTGGCAAAGCTGAGAGGTGAATTCGTTAGATGTACAAAGACGCGAGTGAAAGCAGAAAAGTCCAGAGGCGAAAAACGTTGCCCCGAGCAGCCAATCACGAGGCGAACCCTACAACCCGCTTTAATTTCACTTTGTTCTTCTCTCCCATCGCCAGTTCTTCAAAACCTCACATTCAACAGCAATCAACTTGACGAACAGCTTCTTTCACAGCCTATAATCATGGCCGAAGGTGGTATCGATCGACGAGAGGATGCGCGCTTGGAGTTCACCACCTCACCAGAGGTCACAGTGGCTCCAACATTCGAATCAATGCACTTGAAAGATGCCCTTATTCGAGGTATCTACGCTTACGGCTACGAGTCGCCATCTGCAGTTCAGTCTCGTGCTATCGTTCAGATCTGTAAGGGTCGTGATACTATTGCACAGGCACAGTCTGGCACCGGTAAAACCGCCACCTTCTCCATCAGTATCCTTCAGGTCATTGACACGGCCATCCGCGACACACAAGGTGAGAGACCTTAGATCCAAGCAGACACGCGCCAAGTATGACCTAACATCCGTAATAGCGCTGGTTTTGTCACCGACGCGCGAACTTGCGACCCAGATTCAATCCGTCATCATGGCCCTTGGCGACTACATGAACGTACAATGTCACGCCTGCATCGGAGGTACAAACGTAGGCGAAGACATCCGGAAGCTCGACTATGGACAACATGTGGTTTCTGGAACACCTGGCCGTGTAGCGGATATGATCAGACGTCGCAATCTCCGTACACGTCATATCAAGATGCTGGTCCTTGACGAAGCCGACGAGCTTCTTAACAGAGGATTCCGCGAACAAATCTATGATGTATATCGTTACCTCCCACCTGCAACACAAGTCGTCGTCGTTTCTGCCACACTTCCTTACGACGTTCTTGATATGACAACAAAGTTCATGACGGACCCAGTTCGCATCCTCGTTAAGCGCGATGAGTTGACCTTGGAAGGACTTAAGCAATATTTCATTGCCATCGAAAAAGAGGATTGGAAATTTGACACCCTTTGCGACTTGTACGACACTCTCACCGTGACTCAAGCCGTCATCTTCTGCAATACACGTCGCAAGGTTGACTGGCTCACCGAGAAGATGCGCGAGGCCAACTTCACCGTTTCAAGCATGCATGGTGACATGCCACAAAAGGAGCGAGACAGCATCATGCAAGAATTTCGGCAGGGAAATTCTCGAGTTCTAATATCGACTGACGTGTGGGCTCGCGGCATTGATGTTCAGCAGGTGTCTCTTGTCATCAACTACGACCTGCCTAGCAATCGAGAGAACTACATCCACAGAATTGGACGTAGCGGTCGCTTTGGTAGGAAAGGTGTCGCCATAAACTTCGTTACGGCCGAGGACGTTCGAATCCTTCGTGACATTGAGTTGTACTACTCTACTCAAATTGACGAGATGCCTATGAATGTTGCGGATCTCCTTGGATAGGAGATGTCGAGTGTCAAAACATTCAATGCTTGCAAGGATTGCTGGGTGAGGAAAGCTGTCTGAGGGAAGATTGGCCATTTCGACACCGAAGGATGGATTCTATTTCGCAGGGCTACCAGGTGCCTTGCGTGAGATTCAAGAATTGGAGGATGGGCCTTAATTTAGAGATTGTGAGTGGAAAGGATGAAACTTACCACTGATTCTGTGAAATTTACTGACAAGAGGATGAAGGAGATGTCAAAGGCGTTTTGATGACTATGACGACCGTCAAGCTATCACTGGAGATCTACATACGTTTGCGACAAATTCTTACGCTACCTACTTGTGTTCTTGAATCTGCACTAAGCCAGTCAAGCTCTCAAGCTTTAGGATTAGCTCTGCAAACGAATTAAGACTGGGAGAATACGAAGGACTAGGCAACGTGTGGATTTGCTGGTGAGACTGATCAACTTCCCCCTGTGTAACGAAATACCTCGTAGTTCGAAAACAGTCAGATAGTTTGACTTTCGAGCAAACCAGAAGCTGTGCACACGTTTATATTTTTAAATTGAGAAACTTTGAACAAATTTAGTCACAGCAATGTCAACATTGGCTTTACAATTATGTAACATCAGGACTGTAGTTGTATGTTATGGCACGGAAGGAAGCATCGACTTGGTCAGCTGGCAGTGGATGCTCAACTTACGAGTATTCTTGTCTTGATCACTAGATAACTAAGGTAAGTACATACAAAATACAGACTCAAAACTAAAGCCAAAATGATCTGTTGCCATCCATGACAGTACAGATCCAGTATCTCTCCGTGCATGAATGAATCGGCTTCGGCAACAATGAAACCTCGCGTATTTTTCTTCTTGCGACTTCAAAGGATCTTGAGAGTAGCCTGAAAGATATTTAGGATTAACTATTAGTACGCAAAGGATCTAGACTAGATTTGAGATGTTGATCATTTGAAGTACCTTCGGTACGGCGGGATTTTCGGTAACTTATTTCACAAAATGGGGAGGTTGGCTAATTTTCTCTACCTCACAGCCATTCGACTTCGTTCAGACTCCTTGTCTTCTTTCATAAGGGCAAACCTCCCAAAACCACATGAGCCGAGACGAAATGAACTCAGTGGCTGCTAGCAAAGTAAACATACCACTTTTCCTTAAACCTGATGAGCTGTACGAGCTGTGGTATTAGGTGGAGATTGAGCCTAATGCTGCGGTTTGAGAGAGTTACACTCCTGCTAGCAAACACATAGTCGGGTGAATAGAGCTAGCTAACGATATCTACTTTCAACTATACAATATAATGTTATTTCGAACGCTGTTCGCAGGAAGACTTTCTTACTATATATTGCTTTTAGTATCTTGGCAAACTCTTAATCATGTTGCCGTGATGCCCATGATGCGAATGAATCCCTCACGACCTTAAGACCTTCCCTCTCCTCTCCCATTTCGGCGTACAATATCACCAGCCGCAGTAATCTATCGTGACTAGCTATACTAGCAGCCTTCGCTTGCCGCAGTGCAGCTCCTAAATCTAAAAGCAGCGTGTTTCGTATCCTGATGACGCGCTCCTCTTGCTTTATTACAAATGGATGGTCTAATCCGATGCTCTTCATCATTTGCTTCAAGACGACATACCCTCTTACCAATCTCTTCAGCCTCCTTAAACTCACAGCTCCGACGCTTTGCTCTGTCGTTAGTTCCTCCTGCGTCGAGTCGTCCTCATCCTCATCTTCGTCTTCACTCGCCGCCGTATCCTGCAGCGCCTCCTCCAACTCGCCAGTCCTCGTATGGACCTCAATGAGCCGCCTAGCCATCTCCTTCTCGCGCGCCAGACGCTCCTTCTCCCTGACCAAGCGCTCCACCTCATGTCTTCTCTTGCGCACGCCGTCCCTCACGGCTCCCACGCCACTCACAAAGCCCAGCACGCCGACGCGCACGCCCTCGACGCGCTCCTCACCGCCCTGCAGGTCGGCGCCCAGCGTCAGAAACGCGCGGTACTCGGCGTTGACGAGGTCCAGCAGCTCCTGCTGCAGCGCCACGCTGCGCTCGCGCAGCTCGCCGCGCAGGTCCGCCAGCGTCTGGTGCCGGTTGCTCTGGATGTATTCCGACAGGTACGCGCTCGCCGAGAAGTCGCGCTGCAGGAAGGCGTCGCGTCGCAGCGGCTGCGGGTACGGCAGATCGTCTTCGGAGGAGCCGTCCGAGTCGATGCGCTGGGCTGGTGTAGAGGTTGGTGAGGTGGACTCTGATGCGAGGTAGAAGCCACTCATTTTGGCGAGCGATATTCTTGAATTCAGCCTTGTATGTATTTTTTCCTTTCTCAAGTTTACAATTTCCTCGATTAGGCAAGCCGGAGATAGATCCGAATCTTTGGATTCTCCTAAGCTTCATGGGAGATGACAAATTCGAAATGTGGTTGGAGAACGATTGCCGAGGGCGGAGGGATTGATATCAGGAACATCCAAATGCATCTAATATCCGCGTTTCGGTGATCTGTGGCTGGATAACTAATAATGTGGGGTTCCTGAATGTCATCATTCTCGCAATCCACGCCGTAAACTTCTTTCTAATCACTTTGTCCGCATTTCCGTGAGAGACGATTCTGACCGCTGCTCGCGTAGGAGTGGGAGCGTGAACTGCTAGCATTTTCTCATTAACACTGCCAAACATATAGACATCCTCGGCACTCCACTCTAAGCTCCAGGTAGCTACTTCTTCCTCTTCCGTAGATCCCGCAATTCTCAAAGTTCAGACGTTATGTCTCTACCGCCTCCAGAACTACCGGAGCCTCACTTAGCAGATCAAGAATCCATGCTGTCAAGGAAATTCGGGCGAGAGGTGACCAACTACTTCTCCGGTATATAAATGATTACATCCGAATATTGAAACACTATTTAATAACCTACAACAGGCTCTCCGCTGAACCGAGTTTCATTCCTGCGAACAGACCACGCTTTTCTATCCTCTGCTTTAACACACCCAGGAACCTCGTTTCTGATCTTCAACAAGCTCAATCCGCTCACTAAATCGCCTTCCGAGCTTGCATTCGCAAGTTTCGAAGACATTAAGCCTGTGATCGGCGAGGATCCCTATGTGAAGACAGAAGAAGACCAGCTAAAGGAGTATAACTCCAGCATTTATATACCCCAGCTCGTCTTTCTAGGTCTGGATGGCGCCAAAACTGGTCATGAAGCGCTCGAATATAAAGACGAATACAAAGGCGCACCGTACTTTGCTCTCGACGTGACTCCCAAGAAAACGGCCGAGGAAGCAGCCAAGAAACTGATGTCCAAATTCGAATCGCAAGGCCTCAAGTTCGCAGAAGGCAGACTGAACCTGTCACTGAAGGCACCCGAAGCCGCCATCTACGCCGAAGGCCGCCACCTGCTAGACTGGAACGCGCGCAACCCCTTCTGCGCCGGCTGCGGCCAGCCGACGTTCTCCATCAACGGCGGCTGGAAGCGCGCGTGCCCGGCGACCGACGCAGCCGCGACGCCGCCCCAGCGCGCCGCCTGCGACACGCGCCACGGCATCTCCAACCTCAGCTTCCCGCGCACCGACCCGACCGTCATCATGGCGGTGGTGAGCGCCGACGGCGGCCGCGTGCTGCTGGGCCGCCAGAAGCGCTGGCCGCCGCACTGGTTCAGCACGCTGGCCGGCTTCCTCGAGCCTGCCGAGAGCGTCGAGGAGGCGGTGCGCCGCGAGGTCTGGGAGGAGAGCGGCATCGCCCTGGGCCGCGTCGTTGTCCACAGCACCCAGCCGTGGCCCTACCCTGCTAATCTCATGATCGGCGCCGTCGGCCAGAGCGTGCCCGGCGACGGCGAGAAGATCCACCTGGGCCATGATGCGGAGCTCGAGGATGCGAAGTGGTTCACTCTTGAGGAGATTCGTGAGGCGTTGAGAGTGGGAACGTCGGGATTGGGTGATCCGCCAGGTCCAGGATATAGGGAAGGTGGCCTGAGATTGCCACCTAGAACTGCTATTGCTCATCAGTTACTGCATGCCGTTGTGAATACGGGATTCTTGAATGGTGGAGATGCGAAGATATAGCTAACTGCGAAGATGAGTGAATGCTGGGGTGAATGCTATTTTTGATTGCTTTGCTGCTGTAGATACTCGGTATAGACGGGTGAACGAGTTGAAGACATAGAAGACGGCAAATCTACACAGTGCAAATTCACACTCGGAGTATAGATCACGAGCACCGCTGTCTACTTTGCTCTACCTGTAGGAATCTTGAAAAGCACCGCTTTCTGACCGTGCAAAAATGGTTTGTCAACACGGAAATATCCGATACGATCAAACTGAATGATATCGTTTTCCTTCAGGCCAGCCACGTTCTCGTCAGCTACGGCCTCAGTGACGAACTCCGTTTTGGGATTGATGAAGTCTTCATAGTTGTCGTGCTCCTCAAGTTTGTCCTTTGTAATGAGGAAATCTGATCATCTCGTTAGATAGCAATTAACAAGTGGGTCATGGAAGTGCTTACCAAAGTCTTTCAACTCGACTGGCACTAGCTCTTGATCCGTGGAAAGCCAAGTAATCTTCTTCTTAGTCTTCTTGACGTCGCCTTGCAGGTGTAGTTCCATTTCAATGTGCGTTATAACTTTCATCTTCAGCGGGTTGAGTGAGTGTGATATGTTGCGGACGATGGCATTGCCCCAGTTCATCAATGTGATCTCTTCATCTTGCTCGAAACTTGCAGCGTCTGCCTGTTCAATGATGATATTCTCGGAGCTCACTACCTTCTTCGTTCCAATGTTGAACTTGGCATGCAGGTCCTTTATCTCTGTTCGTGGAGCTTTTGGTGCTCCCACAACGGTGACAGTCACTTTGTCTTTTGTATCGATCGCAGTGTAACGACCAGCAATTGGATCAATGACCTTCTTGTTGGTGGCCCAGAAGCTGTCCCATTGCAAGAGCACAATGTTCTTACTTGGGCCTTGTTTCAGAATGTACTCGCGCATTGCCTCAATGGTGCATCCTCTCCTTCTGACACCACGCACTGTAGGCATACGTGGATCATCCCAACCAGTCACCAAACCAGACTCAACGAACTTGGTCAACTTGCGCTTCGAGAGGAGAGTACGCACGAAGTTCATGCGGTTGAAGTCCCAGTTATAGACTTGCCGTAATCGAAGAGCCTTCAGAATCCACTGGTACTGAGCATCACGATCTTTGTACTCTGTCGTACGCAAGGCGTGTGTGACTCCTTCGATGCTATCAACCACTGGGCAGCAGAAGTCGTAGGTTGGATAGACTTTCCAAGTATCGCCTGTACGGTGGTGAGGTTGCGGACTGCATCTGTAAATGACAGGATCTCGGAGTGCCTTGTTTGGGTCGTCAACCGATATCTTAGCTCGAATACACCAGCGTTTGCCTTCCTCAGAGCCTGTCTTCATCTCCTCAAAGCGAGTAACGTTCTCCTCAGGAGTGACGTCGCGCCGTTTAGAGGGTAAGCCATCCATACGCTGCTTGCGCATTTCCTCCTGCTCGGTGTCGTCGGCATATGCAGTTCCTTCCTTCAGCATTTGGATACAGTAGTCGTATAACTCCTGGAAGTAGTCACTTGTGAAGGATGTTTGATCTGGTGTGATTCCCATCAGCGCCAAATCTTCGATGATAGCATTTTGGAATTCCAGTTTCTCCTTCAAAGGGTTTGTATCATCAAACCGTAGGATCAATTTGCCCTTGTACCGCTCGTGTGCGAAATATTCGTTCAATAAGGCAGCTTTGGCATGTCCAATGTGAAGGTAACCACTTGGTTCGGGTGGAAAGCGACAGACGACTCCGTTTTCTGTGTCCTCCAAAGCCAAATCCAAAGTTGCTCCTTCATCTTTCTTCTTCTCGCCGTCTACTTGAGCTCCTTTTGTCGGTCGTTGTGGGAGTGTAGTGGAAATGGAAGGATTTGTATCTTCGATAAATTTCGCCCACCGAGAGACTACCTCAGTCAGAAACGCGACTATAATGTTCTCGGAGACTCAGCTCACCGTTCACTAGAAGACCTTGCTTTAGGAAGGAATATGCCAGATGATTTGCTCGTATAGCCTGGTAAACTGCGACGTCCGCATCGGTCTGGGAATATCCAACAATGTAGGATCGAAGAGTCAGATGAGAGTCGAGTTCCGCAAAAGGTGCATCCAGTGCTTTTCGATCTTTAATGTTGAATTTCTCAGCTCTTTGCTTCCACTCGTCGATCTGAGAAGACATATCGTCCGGTTGAGGCTGATTCTATGCAGAGAATACAATACAGAAAAGAAGATACGCCGTAGAGCTGCCCTTTTCAAAGGACAGCCGTGACCATGATACAGTAGAAAATAGTATTCTGAGTCAATTGAGTGAAGGCTGGAAATTTCCGAGTATGAGTCTGAAATTCTGATGTCGAAATGCACGCGAAAATGCACATTGTGCATTGTGCATCACACATCCACAGGTCTGTAGGTGACAGATCAAGGCCGAAAGGCGTCAAGGCTGCGATTTGACACTCAGAAACGACCTCAATCTCAAGCTTCTTTTTTCCAATCCGACCATTGACGTTGCTATGCCATCCGCACCAGTTTCTGCTGCTCAATGGAGCAGTTCTCTTCTGAATTCCCTTTTGAGACCTCGACAGCAATGGATATGCAACGCCTGCGCCCGGAACCAACAGCAAATCCGTTCTGCTACCACCGGCATGTCCGCCAACGCCGCAAAGTACAGAAGAAATAAGGACCAAGCTGCGGCAGCCAAAAAGAAGAAGCAACGGAATACTTTCATCTACTCTGATCCCAAGAAAGCAGAGCAATTCGCACTATGTGACGCGATGCGGTATGCTTCTTACTACGCACCTCCTTGTGCCATTTCGTACTAACATCCGCAATAGATACATCCGCGCCTTCGAAGTCGGCCGACCACCGCAATCCCCCAAATACGAACTACACGTCCGCCTACGTACAATGAAAAGCGGGCCGGTGGTACGCAACCGACTGCGGCTCCCAAACCCCGTGAAAACAGACCTCCGCATCGCTGTGATCTGCGCACCGGACAGCAAAGCCGCGCAAGCCGCGAGAGCAGCCGGCGCGTCTCTGGTCGGCGAAGCCACCATCTTCGAGGCGGTGAAGGCCGGCCACATCGAGTTCGAGCGCTGCGTCTGCCACGCCGACTCGCTGCCGGTGCTGCAGCGCGCTGGTGTCGCACGCATCCTTGGCCCGCGCGGCCTCATGCCCTCCGCCAAACTCGGCACTGTCACAAAGGACGTTGCGTCCGCGGTACGCAACTTGGTCGGTGGCAGCGAGTACCGCGAGCGCGATGGCACCGTCCGTCTCGCTGTCGGTCAGTTGGGATTCTCGCCGGAGATGGTCCGCGAGAATGTTAGGGCGCTCATGGAGCAGGTTAAGAAGGATTGCGCTTTGATGAGTGACCGTTCGGCCAAAGAGGTGCATGAGGTGGTGTTGTCGTCGACGAATAGTCCAGGATTCAGTCTCAATGGCGCGTTTAAGAGCGATACGAGTGTACAACTAGATGAATTGAGTTGATCGTACAGCTGTTTCAGAGGTTTAGAACTTGGATTATAAATATATATGTACTGTCACCGGCACTTGAGAACCCTTGTTGAACATATCGAGAATCAATGGCGAGTGCATCTTCTACTACGGCCATCGACACGCGACTCATGACCAAAGACCTTAAAGGCTTACAGAAAAGTCGCCCCAGCAGCAGTATAACCATAGCAATAATAGAAACTCAGAGACCTCAGTACCGTCGTATAACCCTAGAGAGTGCTTGACAATGTCTTGTAGCCGCAGCGCGCAGACTTCTCAAAACCTGACCGATATGTTCCACAGTCCACAGCTAAGAACGGGAGAGATATCACGCAAGATAGGATTGTACACAGTTAATTATCAAGTTCGATGTACAAGAGAAGCCTCTCGCAAGTGTGGGAAGTTACATACCCACAAAAGCGGAGTACTGCCGGTTTGCCGCCCAATCGGGAAGGTCTCGACGCCGCTTTAGCCGGCGGAGATGATAGATCAATCGCGCTCGCGCCCGGACCCCGAACGCGCTGCGGATGGAAAGGATATGGCGATAGAATTCGAAGTTCTTTCTGAACACTTAACCAAGCTATCGCGAGTCGACCAATTCAGTTCGCCCTTACCTTTATTGTAGCTGTATGGTGTTCAATTAAGTCCTTCTATACTTCGAAGATTACTATTCAGTTATCGAATAAGACAAGCTGGTCTTGGATGGCGTCTCATTAGAGTGCTTATTGAGTAGATTCCATTTGAGGACATAGTGACGATTTTATGCTTTTATGGGAGATTGCAAATCATCAAGGTCTGCAACCTGCTTTTCAGGGTCAAGATACTAATATGAGAGTTTCTAGGAAGCAAAACCCGCCATCACAGATGCCAACGTTGTCGATGTCGAATGACTTCTCCATTCTGTGGATAACAGAGAAGAGAGTTTACTTGAAACGTACAGTTAAGGAGCCAACCAGCGGTTGACACGAGATGATCCTTGCTGATGAAGTGGCAGTGGGTTCTCTCTGTACGACCGCATCATATATGTTCCTTCGCAAAGGTGTTTATCCTGATCCTCTGCTGGTTTCACTAGCTTCTAGATCCCTTTCGGTGAGAATGACGGTGATGGAATAGCAAGATTTTGGGAAAGCATGGTTTCCACAATTGGACGCTATTCCTGACTTTCCAGTAGAAGTAGTCGGCATATACGACATGTACGCTATCTGCGATGGATAATGAAGTACACGCTAGTCGTTGCAATGTGGATCGTTGTTCACGTTCGTCATCACCTGCAGAGCTCGTGTAAGTACGCTTTTCCACCTCACTTTACTTGACTTATACCGAATACGGCTGAAATCTCTTCTAACAATGTGGATTTTTTTAGAAGATGAGGGAACTATCTCTAGCCCGTAGAGATCATGCGGCCTTTGAGGAAATCCAGTCATTCAATGGACGTTGTGTGAGTTCTTTGGAAAGCCAGCACTACGTTCGACTGCACAATTAGGGCACGAACCATTCCCCCGTATCATCCACTTGCAATTGTTGCGGCTCACCTTATTTTCGAAGATAAATTCAGGTAGGACTGCCGGGTAGACAACGGAACAGAGGCATGCCATCCATCTCCCAACAGGTGTGACGTCCAGAGGACTACATAACTCTTCTCCTCCCAATCTCTCTCTTAGCAAGTTGTCTTTGCTGTACAATTCGCCTTCACGCAATCGCCGTATTACCGGCTACTTAGGAGTCATTGCTAGCATAAACAGCGACAAGTCTTTCTTAGTATCAATTACTCCCGTTCTTTGCCAAGCGTACATCAACACGAAAGGCACACTCGATACTCTTTTCGTGGAATTTCTTTCCTCCAGAGCAAGGTTAAAGGTGATCGATCGAGTCGATGGACTCTTCAGTGTGTTACCTATCCTATTTTGGTCGCGTACGAATCCTGCTCAGACCTGACCTATACAGGCGTCCAAAAAAGGAATGGCTTCCGATACTGAATCTTCGAAATCGAAATCGAAATCGAGTAAGAAGGTGCAGGTGCATTCTGTGATGGAAAAGAAGCAAGAAAGAGCTTGGCTAGCGGTCCCACGCCCCTGGAATCCACAGAGTTTACAAGTCCTCACCAGCCAGGCTTCCAACAGGCATGCTGATGTCACCGTCTTAGCTGGTCAAAACGAATCAGAAACACTACGAAGATGGTACACTGAATCGTCGAAGGATCAAGCTTACAATGCCGTTGGATTTGTCCGAATATACGACCAAAACCAAAGCATCAATGGATAGCAGGGATGAGGGAAATGAGGTGGCTATACGAAGTACCTATACTAGCTGCAGGCCAATCAGCGAGTAGTAAAGAGCCTCAGCCAATCAACGATCGCTGGTGATTCTGCATCGCAGTGCATGTTTGCGGCCTCTGACATGCATCAAGTGAGCTGTCTGTTAATGCCCTTGCTTTCCATCGAACGGCATGACCTCGGTGTGGCGCAACCCGTACCTAGCTTTGTGTTCCAAAAGCAATCACGGCGAGTGTCTCTAACTTCGCTGACCGCCAAATGCTCGAGCTCATTGCCTTTGGATGCTGGTTCCGGCGTGACATTCCGGTGCAAAACGCGCTTACTCGAACGACCAACTCCGGCTTGCAAATTAATGGACCATATTTTGGAGCATTTGTGTAGCTCAGCCTGACGCTCGATAAAGCCTTGGGTATGCCTTGGGTTAGGATTCAGCACTCAAATAGGCAAAGCAATGTGCACTGCCACTGGGAAAATGGAACTGCTAGTTTGGTATATTAACGTAGGCGTCCTCTCAGCCCTTCACGAAGATTTCGCAAGGCTGGATTTTGGCCGATATCTTTCAATTTCCTTCTCATGCCGTCCGGGAGAACTTTGTGGTACCGACTCTCTCCATTTCGGCATCAATCAACTGACCGAACCTTGTACTCGAATTAGTGCGCAGGGCCTTCCGGCCATGATTCGCCTTGTATGTCACAGCACTGTTATTGACTCCCTAGAAGATGCTAACCCGAGTCTAGAAGGGATGTAATACTATTTAGAAGCGAAAAATGTCGAAGTTGTGCTCGCCCTTGTATCCCTGTTATCCACCGTCATCCGCCGGCCCTGCATTGCATCGACAGACTTCGTGCACGTTAATCAGGTGTCTCCTCCTATGAGCTCCAGCCGCCTTAAGGAGGCAAACCGTCACATTGCATCAACCTACATTACAGGTGTCTCAAGCATGATCAAGTGTGTTCTCGAATCGGAGGACTTGACTAGCAGGCCTGGATTGTGGGACTTACCATGCCTTCTTCCGAGAATGCTTAGCTGCTGTAGCGGAACCGGGTCTAAATGGGATGCTGGACACGTTGCTTCGAAATGGCCGAGCGAATGCCCCAGACTTTCGTGATCGTTAATCATATTTGTAGCGGCCCAATTGCACCCAACCCTAACCACTCCATCTCTTGCTTCAGTTATGGTATTTGTTTTCGTCAAACTAGAGTGTGATGCCATTTTCAATGATGTCTGGACATCCTCACTGATAATGCTCACAGAGTAAATGTTTATCAGAGGTGCAACGTATGCACGCATACTTGTTGCTCCCGAACAGACTTCAAACCTCTCAACGGCGGGCATAATACAGTACAAACCCTCCATACACACCGTATTCCGTCTGAATCAGCATCCTTCGGGTCGAACGAGCAACAAGAGAGGACATACAAAGCGAAAACAAGTTTATATCCCCGGCTAACTCTGCTTTCCGACGAAGCTCACCAGTGCTCCCCATTCGAGATCAGCCATTGTGATTCACGTCACACGTTATCGTCTAAAGCCAGAAGCAGGTTTAATCGTTTCATGCTTAGACGCCGAGCGGACGTTAAACAGCCAACGGAAACTACCAGTCCAGAGTCTACTGCGGCTCATTTTGGCCATTCCCCTGTGTCTCCTTTATCTGCTGTTGAAACCGTAGCTGAGCCTGCGGAGTTAGAGACTATCGATTGGCCCACAGAGCTACAGGCTGATATCCATTGCCTATCTGTCGCTTGTCGCGGAGCAAGTCTCTAGGAAGATGTCCGCTAACGACAACTTCCCAACGTTCGATGATTTTCAGGACCTTCCTGCCACTCAGTATGAGCATATGGGCCAAGCGCGATTCCCCGCTTACGGACTGGGTCTCTCGATTGATACCGTATCCGCATTGCAGCTGAGTGCCAGCAATGACTCACTGGATAGCTCCAACCTTTTGTCTCCTCAATCCACAGTCTCTACGGACCCGGACGTATGTGCTATTTTCATCCATCTCTTCAATGTTTTGGAAACTACTCTCGCCTTCCAAGCCGACGGATTCTGTGAGTACAACGGAGACAGCATGCCGATACCTTGCACGATTTCCATCATTCTCGATATCATCTCTTATCTCAAGAGATCCGTACTGCCTGAGAGCTCGATCATCTCCCATTCGGATATCGACGTACCGGAGGTACTGAAGAGTTACGACTTGAGCTCGATGCTTTCGACGTACGTGGCGGTGCCTTTTTCGAATACGTTACGGCAGCGTCTTACAAGAACTGAGCTGCTGCTGTCCGATTACCCCATACCAATGCCGGAAAGCTTGGCAGCCGTTGTCAGCTTTGTGTTAGGTGCGATCTTCAGCCTTGTCAGCCTTATTGCCGTGCTAACTCGGAACAGCCATTGGGTCTCTAAGCAGACACATGCGCCACGAGCAACACGATTGCCACGGAATATATTGTGCCTCCAATGTCGATGCTTTACCGGACTACAGCATACTCGAGAGACTTCTCGCGAATGACGATTTTCCTGCATATCGCCCTTGTATTCAGCGTAGCCTTGAGTCACAACCTCACGAGTCTATGGGCCATATGCTTGTGTGCCTCATCTATTTTGCGGTGTGCCACTTTCGGCAGCTGGCCTCAGTGTCTTATCATTTTCCAAGTAACGGTCAATGTAGTTCAGATAATACTGTCAAGACACTTTTGGCTCTCATTGAGACGCTGATCTATGACTGCGATGAGTCGATGCTCAAGCGGCGCTTGTTGACTCCTGAACAACTTACAGAAAGAGCAAAGGAGGACTTCGAGCTTGGGTTGAACGAGTTGGAGCAACAGGCTAGGCAAGTGCTCAATGCACGATCATCACCACAGCAGGGTGAATCTCAATTGTGAGCGAGTGCAGCGAGTACTCACATCATGCACTAACCATATCAGGCGAGTTGTCACGACAGATATTACAGCATGGTCAATGCATAGCCTACAAGGAACTCCAACGTCCGACTCTACCTCGAGTTTCACTTGGTCAGCAAACACGTCACCGTCAACGCCTTCCCTCGCTTCGTCGACAGGCACGCCGCCAGAGCTGCCAACACTGCCCACGCCCACAAGTCCAAACCATCTCTCGTTCTCCGGTGAGCCACTGTATGAAGAGAGGTGCAGTGAATGCGGTAGACCCTTCAGAGCCAAGACCGGTGAACAGGAGGGACTCAAAGGTCGCATAACGCGCCACCGCAACACCAGTTGCCCTAAGAACCAGAATAAGGAGAGCCATAAGTGTCGGGTGTGTGACAAGCGCTATGGAAGGTCGGACTCGAAGTTACACCATGAAAGGAAGAAACACGGGGATGAATTGGCCGATGTCTTGACGCCGAAAAGGAAGAAGTCTGAAGCTTTCGCATAGTATCGTGGTTGTCTCGATGTCCGTTTGTGTCTTGGAGCTGGCCCTCCTTCAGAAATTTTTACCGGTTCGTTCTTCAAAGTATCAAAATACTCCAGAAGGATTTAGTGCTGCCACAAGGTTGATAAATGCACAATCGATTATTCCATATTTCTGACCAGTACAAATACATTTGTGAGGAGAGCATTCGCTCTTTCAGGGGTTGAATAAAGCAGGTTGATATCCATTTGATATCAGCGTCCAGGAGAGTAGTCAGGCATTGACATCTTCTAGAGCTCTCGGCAAAGTCCGCAAATGCCTACGAATACGCCACTACCGAATCGGGAGAGCTGCCCTTATAGACGCTAAACGGGTTAAGGCCAAGGCCCAACCAGTGAGGTGGTTGGACCCGTCACAGTGAGATTAAATACGGCTTCTTCCGATAAGTTCCCTTTCGTGGTATTGTGAAAGATACTTCGGTATGAATGGATATTGCTGGCTGATGAAGGCCGGAACACCAGAGATGTGGAAGCCATAGAAGAGTTCGCATAATGGAATGCTACTGGGAAAGACGCAATTCATTTGACAAATGTGGCTTGGCTTACCATCAGCTTCGCTTCCGACATGGAGCCATTCGGATGGAAGAGTTGAGTAGCAGAACGTAGTCTGGTCAGTCGTGTCCCAGGGAAATGTAGATGTATTTGTTCATTCTCTATGACGAGTGGTAGTTCATTGGTGATTATCCGATGAGTTAATATAAGCTGGCTTAGAGGATCAAGCAAAGCGACAAATGCCGTATTATTTTGTCTTGACCGTCGATATCTTTCCCGCTCGTTCACACCGACCTTCATTTGTCTTGTTTCAATACTTTTATTTGTAAAGGAGTGGGAGTAGTGCCTTGGCAGCATACAGTAAACGAGGGAGCGCTGGGCTGCGCGTAATGGTGGCTGTTGGCTACGCTGAATTGACGGGGGTCCGGCACGAGCCCAGGTGAATCAGGTAAGTGAAAAGGCGCGAGAAACGATCACGATAGCGGCTGGCATTCCGCTTTGATAGACACTTGGGATAAGGTATGTCTAATGGGGGTTACGAGGCGCTGATGTTGGCCGGCCGGCTGCGCAATGGAGAGGGTTCGGGAGATTTACGTGCACAAGAGCAGGCTCTAGTGAATCAAAGTCAGCTACCACCAGGCCAACGGGAAGGCGAACTAGCATGGCATGGCTTGAGCAGTGGAGCTGCATGGCCAAGGCCTGGCAGTCGTTCTCTTTCTCCTCGACCATCGCATACGCATCCGCATTTGCCGACTTTATCTGATCCATCTTATCTCCATCCCACCATCCTCAAGCTCAGGCCAAAGAATATCATGGCGACCACCGATCTTTCTCGGTCTGCTTCGCACGCTGCAGACATTAAATCGCATACGTCTCGCGAACCATCCGAGTCGCACTCTCCTGCCTCTTCCTCCGCCGCCGAAATCGGCACAACTACTCCCACAATCCAACCGAAACCTTCATCCGCTCCCACTCCCGGCCTCCCACAATCAACCCTCGCCACGGCTGCTGCCAAATCACCTGTGAGAGCAGCCGTTGCTAGCCCATCGCCACTTTCCAATGCCAACAACTCTCCCATGGCGAGTGCGGTGAGCAACGGTCCCATCGCCAAAGCCATTCAGGTGCCTGCCCGTCCAAGACCGGGTCGGAAGACTGCGGTGGATGAACCAACAAGCAAACGCAAAGCTCAGAATCGCCAGGCTCAACGCAATTTTCGTCAGCGAAAATTGGAGCATGCAGTCAGCTTGGAGGCGAGCAACCAAGAACTTCGCACCGAGAATCAGCAGCTGGCCGGTGAGGTCAAGCGACTTCAACATGTCGTCCAAGAGAGCCAGCAGCTCCAAGCCAGAGTCCAGCGAGAGCTTGACGACTTCCGTAGACGCTTCAACGACAACGAAGAGCGGTGGAATGCGTCATTGAATGCCATGGGTGCGTTGCAAGATCAGATACGAGCGGAGAAGAGTCAGCAAACGACATGGCGAGCTCGCTTTGAAGCCAAATCTACCGAATTCGAAGCGCTGGAACGGAAGGTAGCTGGTATTCGTCAACCATCACAATTCAACGCTTCGAAAAGGATGCTACCACCAATATCAACTGCTTCTCCACGCTCTTCTTCTTCGCATTCGACGCCAGGTGGACCGTCCATGAAGCCACACTCTGCCACCGACGGTTGTGGGAACTGCGAAGAAACAGGTGAATGTGCCTGTGTCGACCCTTATATCGACTCATCTCATACTACGAAGGAAGTTGGTGATGTGGCTCTAAGGAGGGCCTCCACAATGTCCATAACTTCAATGCTCTCACCGCAAGACTCACGGAGAACGCGAGCTCGACGTGATTTACAAGCGGTACCAGATATGATAGTGGATGCATCATCAGAAAACGATGCTCTCGAGACAGATTTCACCAATTTCTCGAAGAGCGCTACTATCGCTGTTGTGCAGCTTGATCGCGGTTCGGCCGAATCACCCTCAACAGCAGTCTACAGCGAAACCTGCGGCTTCTGCACTGACTCCAGCAACTGTCTATGTTCGGAAGTTAAGCTGAATTCTAGCAAGCAAATAGACTTATCCATACAGCCAAGCCAAGCACCCACCGCCACTCGTCTCCCAGGATCCTGCTCGGCTTGTCTCGCTAATCCCGATCAAAAGGCTTTCTGCGAGAGTTTGGCTCGCGAGCGCGCCACAAGCCATCAAACCGGCTCTTCTTCCGACGGCCGCAATCCCAAAAGACCACGCTTAGAACCTTCTGTGAGGATTCCTTGCGCAGATGCCTACCCGATCTACCAGCGCTTCAGCCATTCACGTGAAAACGTCACGTACGAAACGCTATACAGCGAATTCCTGAAGAACAAACCGAGTAGCGAGGACCGCCGCAATACGGAAGCCTCTATAAATACCGCAGATGCAGCAAAGACGCACCAATTCAGCGCGTTCGAGGCTGATATTGTCGAGGTACTTGTGAGCCTACACCGCGCAAACTCAAAACCTAGCAGCGGCAGCGCAGGTAGTCCTAACACCAAGAGTACTTCCAAGAGCGGTACTGCGCGTCAGCGTGTAGAGCGTTGAGCTTGCGAAGCGCCACTCATCGTTTGGTCTTGCCACACGAGCTGAGCCTAAACATGGTGACACGGACACTTTCACACGCACATGGAGCCATCTCTAAGCGACAGCTACCTTCATTTTGCAACTTTCCAAGGCACTACCTGCCGGTGGAGCAGCCAAGCCGCGCAAAAGGCTCCGCTGCGTGCCTCGAACCATCCGATCACGCACGCCGACATCGCAGATTGTGGATCCACCTCACCCTACTGCGCCGATACCGGGTGCAATCCGTCAATGACAGAGTCTAGATATGTATAGAATTTTACTGCACCCGTGGCCCGGATCACTTGACGAAGGCCGCACTCAATATGACAGTCGGCCGGCGGAGATTCAGCATCAAAGAAGCGGATCTACGAACGGAGGGATGGAGTATTAATGTGTACAGCGAATCATAGATAGAATGTGGATACGACTACGAAAGAAGTTATGAGGCTAGGACTTTTGTTGTCCAGAGCGTGAAGAGGAGGTTGTACTGAATTCTCTTGAACGCCTGCGCGTCTGGTTCGGAGGATGGATAAAGACAAACTACATAGATGAACTCTCTGTCGCTATATATATCGAGGCAGATATTAATAATGGACGCAAGTCTCTTCTCTTTTCATCTTAAGTTTTCCATTAACATGCGATTTCCGGCATGTGCCCTGCGGCGTGGTGAGGCAAAGAATTGGCACGAAGGAGAGAGTAGGAACATGAGCGCAAAGTTCATTACCCTTGAATTGAATGGCCTTTCGTACAGGTAACACCCCGTGAATGCATGCCATAAGTAGGTAAACACAGCTAACCGCCCGGACACCTTTTGAGATAGCCTTTTTGACCCTCCGATCCCATGTCCCAGCGCCCATCGCTAAATGCCAACAAAAGAGTCCGAATCCTCCACAGTACATTCTACAAGCCGCATTCTCCACTCTCCACCAGCGGCCTTGCTTTTCTTCCATCTACAAGTACGGCATCCAAAGCGGATCGCCCTGCGCCAAGCGCGCCGGATTAACAGCCTGGCTGATGAGGTCGACGACGGTCTGGAACGCCGGGAGGTTCGTGCCCTCGGGCGGCTGGGCTAGCGTGCGCGCCCTCTTGACGACGTACTCGGTGTTGGCCTGGACCATGTCGCGCAGCACGTGCTCGGCGGCCGGCGGCTGGCGGTGCTGCTGCGAGAACCAGTACGAGACCTCGTCGCGCACAAACACGCTCAGCTGCAGGTCCATGTCGCCCTCGGGCTCGGTCAGCGCGCGCGCCACCGCCATCAGCGCCGGCGCGAACGCCCCCTCTGTCACCAGCGGCCCCATCAATGTCTGCAGGTTCGGCGTCAGCCGGAACGGCACGTTCTCTGTGTTCGAGAACACTGCCTTTTGCGGCGCCATCGCGGACACCAACTCCGAGCCCCACACGCGCCCGCTGTGCCGCGACAGTTGCAGCTTGTGCGGGTAGCGCTGGTTGATGCACATGATGTAGGTGAGGAAGGTCAGGGCGGCGAACTGGGTGGCGAACGCGCGCCGGAACAGCCAGAAGTCGTCGAAGGTGGTGTACGAGTCGCGGAAGTAGTCGAGCATCACCGTCGCCGGCACGTACTTCTCCTGGATCGCGTTGAACATCTCCAGCCGGATCATCTGCGCGTGGTCGGCGTTCTTCTGTGAGTCTGTGAGTGTCCAGTGCTTCACGATGCTGGCTTCACTGGCACTTACTGGGTTGTGCTCTCGCAACTTCTCGATCGTGTACAAGACCGGATCATCCTTGTTCACGCCATTCCTGCGGCAGTAATCTTCGTAGATACCCTGCAGACTGACATAGCTTGCGTCGTCTTCGATCATTCGCACATTAGAGCTCAGTGGAACCATGACCGGCAAGTTGAATTGCAAGTTGCGTCGTCTGCTTTCCTTTCTCTTCAAGAGCGTTGCATTGAAGATGCGGAACAGTTGAGCGACGCGTTCTTCGCGACGACAATGCCTACCCGCTGGATGCTGAATCTGGAACGGATGAATGCTGCCATCATGACCACGGATCTTCAATCGGCGATGGCACACCTGCGTGCCACGAACGAGATCGACATCTAATGGCTTGTTAGGCATGGCTCTTACAGTTAAAGTTTTATCGCTATATGTACCTGGAAGGAATCGATCAATGCGGATGAAGTCTTGGTTCTTATCCTTGTGTAGTAGATACTGGCCCGGTACCTCGACGTCGTCAAATCGCTGAAATCTAAACTCAGTGAGAAGGGGGCTGAGACTTTCTAGATGCACAGGCGTCAACCGGCGATCGAGACGCTCTTCAAATCTGTTCCGCCATTTCCTCAATTTCTGGATGTACTCGTGCATGGACGGCTTGTTGATAACGAAGTCGGCTTTGAATGCTGGACGGACATGTTGTGGGCAAACTGAGTCGGCGAATCGGGTGATATTTGCTTCAGTCGCCGGGGGAAGTTTTACTTCAGGAGCAAAGAGAGCTGGTTGTCGACTGATATATTGAATGCCGTCGTTCAGCAGAGCCACAATGAGTCGGTGAGCATCTTCATCTGGCAAACATTTGAAGTGTTTGTTGATCTGATCAACCATGCTCTCCATGGACCATGCAAGTAGAGGGAAGGCAGTCTTAAGTGTTCCATAGATGTCCTCCATGTACTCCCATGGCTTCTTCGGCTGCGCTGGAGTGGCAGCAGTTGTATCGGGCGTGGCTTTGGTCTCGCCGTTCTCAAGCTTCGGAGTGATGCTAAGCTGGTTGTTGGGTGTGCTTGAAGCATTAGCGTCTCCATTCTCTGTCGTACCGTTGGCTGTAGGCGGTCGAGATGGAGGCGAGCTTTGCTTGGGTGAACTTTGCTCTCCGAGTTTGGGAGAGCCTTGACCAGCTTGTCCTTGCTTGGCTTTTCCTTGTTTCTCCTTGATTTCCTTCTCGCGAGCTTCCTTCGCCTCTTGCTGCTTCCTGATGACCATCATGTCTTCTCGACTCGTTCGCAGTTGATAGTACAACGCTTGCGGGTAGTTCTTCGCAATCTTTTTGAGTAACGCCGCGGCAACTGGAGCTTCCGGCTTCGATAAATCGAGCAATAGCTGCGGTATGTACGTGATCCAGTACCAAACAGGAGTGTCACCCTTAAAGGACTCAAACGTCTTGACGAGTTTCTGATCCGTATCGTCGAGACTTAGCAACCAAAGGATCCGAGCGAGTAGTTTTCTCGACTTGGCGTTCTTGAACTGACTGGCTGCTTCGAGGTAGCAGCTAATGGCACTTGATGCCTTGTCAAGATCCGTTGGGTCCTCTTTGAACAATTGATCGTTGTAATGACCCCATTCAGCCCACGCCTTGGGTAGTTTGATGTCGAAGTAAAGTGCACTTCCGAAAGCCTCATTTGCAGGTTCCGTTTGACCAAGCTTGTTCAGGAACATACCCTTCAGTGTATAGAATTCGGCCTTCTGTTGCTGACCAAAGTAGTTCAAGTTTGTATTGTTGATGACATCGAGGCCGCTGTTCAATTCTGCTTTGTTTTGGTAATGACATTTAGCCTGCTCACGCAGCTTGAGGAAAGCTTCCTGGATTTCAATATTTGGCAGCGTGTAGATCTTGCTGAGTTGAGCGACACAAACGTCCGACAGATTATGTTGTCGAGCAACATGTGCGAATCGATTGATGATCCATGCAGTTTCATGGTAGCCGCGATATGCGAAGGAGTTGTTCGTCGCGTTACCTTGCGTTGGAGCCACTAGCGTAAGGTAGACGGAATTGATCAAGTGGAAGATATGCTGACGCCAGGTGACCAAATCTTGCCATGCATTGATGTCGTCCCAGAAGTTTGGCAGTCGATCTCGCCAGGTACCCAACAACATCTTTAGTTCTTGGCTCTTGACATCTAAGTTTGCTGCTGTGGTTTCCGACAAGCTCCTCGAAATAGCTTGGGCATCATGAAGCTCAATCAAATGCTGGAAGTTCTCTAAGAGTGGAATATGAGCATTAGTGATCCGAACCGGTAATTGATGCCATTTGCGAATGCTGAGTTGCATTGCTTCATCACAAGTCCGGCTGAACTCGTTTGGCGCTTCAATCTTGGCGTGGAATTTCAGCAGTGACATGAATGCCTGGAAGAAGGTTCGTCTAGGTGTCGGTGCATCAGAAACAGCTTTGAGGATTGAATCAAGCTGATCGCGCTGTTCGCTATTGTTCCATGCTTCGAAGTTGCGCCAAGAAGCTTCAAGGTAAAGGTCGTTAAAGTTCTCATGTCGTGCAAAGTCCATAAGGATCTCCCACTGCTGAAGTTTCTCCGCACAAATGACCCAGTGGTCCTCCCAAAGCATGTATTCACCTTGAGAGAATGGAAGTGTGCCGGTTCGAGCTTTGATCTGAGCCGTTTCGTACATCTGCTGAGCTTTGTCCCACATACCCATCTGCTCGTATGAGAGTGCAGCGTTGGTCTCGACATATTGGCAACGGCGTCGCCAAGTGCCATAGAAGAGATCCGTTTCTTGAATAGTGGCATACAATTCGATGAGAGCATCAAGTGTACTCTCTCGAACCGCAGGAGTATCCACAAGCGGAGTGACGGCAGCATTCTCGAGATAGTCCATTGCTGGGTACCAAATGTTGTATGTCTTAGCGAGCAACTTGACAACATGCGGTGGACACACCATACGTGGCTTCGCTCGTACGACGCCCTCAAGAAGTGCTTGGACACAGTTCGGTCGCTGATCAAGCTGTCGATTATGGAATTCCTTCATAAGCAATGCAGAAATGCTTTGTTGGAATTCCGACCGCTCATCCTTTGGCACTGCCGACCAGAAGATGGGGAACATGTAGATCCAAATCTGTCGAGACAGTTCGCGATCGATGTGCTGGAGTTGTACAAGTGGATCCATAACATCCTTCAACTTGACATCGGCAGCCTGATGACAGAAGCGCTTCACTTCGTCGATTAAAGATTCATAAGACTCGTCAAGCATTAAGTTTGCGGCCCTTGAATCTCCAGAGTACGCGCTGAGAAGTGTCATGAGCGACATTGTCTTGAAGTCCTCCGCGTGAAGTTGGATCGACAAGCTCATTTCCATACTACCAAGGAGTAGTTGAATGACTTGACTCAGCCAGAAGCTCTGCTCCAACGTGGACCAATCCTGATGACATAGAACATAATCAAGACGAGCACTTGGAGTTCTTGTAATATGGCGATCGAAGATGGTCAAGAACTTGTTGCGGATATCCACATCGTAGGCTCTGGTACCGATTAAGAATGCGTTCTCGAGTCGTACCGTCAATTCGGTTCTTGTCACCTTCGGATCTTCGTAGACCCTGATAATGAGCTCAAGGAAGCGAGTCATGAGCGGTTTCTGCGGAGGTCCCTCGTCCTTTTTCTTTTCCTTCTCCTTTTCGGAAGCTGGATTCGGATTGGCGAACGAGTGCATCCTGCTCTCATCTCTGTGTTCAAAGTAGAGCATTTTGGTGAGCACGGCGACTTTTTCCTTTAGCGTAGGAATGCCTTCACTGCTGAAGATCCACTGTTCAGCGAGGTCAAGAATCTTGCTGCACACATCTTTGCTAGAGGATCGTTCGACAAGTCCAGCAAGTGTGGATAAGAACGGCCGACGCTGTTCGCCAAGCACCTCAATGCGCGCGGCAAGGATATCGATGGACTTGAGGATAAGCGCGGTCTCAGTCTCCGCTTCCGGCCAATTGAGTGGTACCAAAGGCTGACCCTCTCTCTGCACAAATCGGTCTTTATCTATGGGTAGAGGCCGCATAAGGTGTTCCTTCGCAAGCTTGCCGCTGAATGCTTTCATCAACGCAGCCGTGTGTGCATCTACCTCGGATGGACGGCGCTGGCAGATGGACCAGAGGAGATCGATACCAGCAAGGTAATTGTTGTTTGACAGGAGGTCACCAGCAGTTGTGCCCATCGCTGTGAGGAAATCGGAGCCTGGAGCGTCTTCCATTGTCTCGTCCTCACCGCCTTCCTTTGGTGGATCCGGAATGACCGATAGGATACGCTTAAAGAGTGGTTCCATGTGTAATGCCTTTTCTCCAGTCTCCTTGCCATGTAGACATTCCTGCACGTGAATGTCTTCAATCTTAACTGGCTTCTCGAGAAGTTTGCTCCAAAGATCCATGTGATTCAGGATCCAGTCATCTGGCTTATCATTCACAATGACCTTGAGGACTTGTAGCGCATTGACCACCTTGGTAATATATTCGCCTTGCTTTCCATCTGCAGAAGGGTCTGGTGAGTCTGCGATGAGCGAAGGCTCAACCAATTTCTGAATGTGGGAGTCCATATCGATGTCAGACCAGAATGGTGGTTGAAGAAAGCTATGCAGAAGACGCACAGCCATACGGCATGTTTCGCTTGGCGGAGCGGGTTGGACGTTTATCTTCAATTGTTCTTCTCGCGGTTTAATGGACGGTATCGGATATCGCTCAGGGAGAGATGTGATGAATTGGACCAGGTACTTGACCAATGTCATTCTAAGGCCAGGATTGGCAACGGCCGTTCGTGGTTTGTTGGATTCGACTGGTGTACCATCGGCCTTTCGCTTCAACGACTGTGGAGAGGTGGAAGGTGAGAGACCCAACGATTCCTTGTGAGCACGCTCTTCCCAGATCCAGATCATATTGATCATATTCAATGCAATCTTCTTGCTCTCGTTTGAAGGACTAGGTGGCTGTGCGATTTTTCCCAACGCTGGAATGATTGATGGTGCTAGTGCTTCCTTAGCGTTGTAGAATAAATCGGCATGTCGAACAAAGAAGTTAAATATACTCATGAGTTGTTGGAGATTGTGAGTTTCCTCTGCTAAGATACGTTTTGGAATATGTGCCCAAAGTGGAAGTCTCTGTGGCAGAGCAGCGCCTCCCATTCGTTTCGTTAGAACGGGTGCGAGAAGTTCAAGAGCTTGGGTCACAAGAGCTCTGCCTTCATTTTGATGGGCTTTGAGAAGAGATTGGTAAACCTATGTTAAGTCAGTCTTATAAACCGCTTCAAATGGTAGTTGGAATGGGAGTGAAACTTACAGAACTTGTGATCTTCGCTGGAGTGTCATAAAGCGCGATGAAGTAGGCGATGACTACAAAGGTAGCATGCTTGTTGATAACATCTTCAAGCTTGATCCAATTCCAACCGAACTTGATGACATCCTTTCGAACATCTTGCATCAGGTGGGTATGGTATTTCAGGAGGAGAGCGGTCATTTGAAGCAACTCCATTCTTGAATGGTCGACACCGAGCTGACCTGTCTCTTCAGTCGAATCGGTGGATAGTGCAGGTCGCCAGAGTTTATTGTGGATGACATCGATGAGTGCCTTGTCGACAAGCTTGGTGCCTTTGGCATTGGGTACGAAGAGCGACGAATAATTTACTGAGACATCCATAGCAAGTATTGGATTGACGACTTGATGAAAGAGGAAGGTCTTGGCTTGCTGAGATGTGGTTCGGTTTGCGAATTCATCAATGCATCGCAGAACAACGATCTTCCAGTAGCTGGTGTCTGCTTTGATCATGTTCGCGTAGATGAAATGGAAAAGAGTCGGAGTCAACTTCAACTGGCCTGCAGTCACCGCTTCGACAATCTCCAAAAACACATCAAAGCTCTTCAGATCTTGCTCCAAGTAAACCACAAGCAAATCGATGACTTGATCACCAGCTTGCTCTGCGGCAAGACGCAATGATGGTTCGATGTCGTTGTCTCGAAGGTGCTTCTCCATGTATTTGCCGGATTCGAAGATAGCTTTTCGCAGAGCTTCATTCTTCATAATCTCCCGAGTGCTTTCATGCTTGCACACGGAGTGAGCAATGTGAATCGCGTTGATCTGAGCTTGAGCCTTTTCTTTTTCTTCGCCTTCTTCAAGAGAGAAGTTCGAAACAAGTTCGTCAACTCTTTCGACAACGGCTTTTCGTAGTGGCCCTGCTTCTTCAAACTCAAGAAGCTGTGCAATGAATCGACCTTCTACCTGTTCCTTGACTTTCGGTGCGAAATAGTCACACGCTTCCTTCGGATACTGGTTGAGGTATTTGATGAGAGGCTCTCTGAAAGGGCTGAATTGAGTGCGCCTTAGTGCGGTCTCCAGTTCGATAACTCTCTTCACTAGGTTCGGAAGGAAGGTAATCGCTGCGGAAGGAAGCAGATGGAAGACATTTAAAATGGCTGCGATGACACGCATCTGTCGGTTCTGCTCAATCAACGTGAAGGAGACCTTCTCCAAGGCTTGTGGATCACCAATCGTCTTTAGGTGATCCAGGAGTCGAGTTCCGATTTCAACCTTTAGCCCGTTAGATTTTGGAACAAACATACGAACATATGTCCTCATTACCCTGAAATAGTTTGTGAGAAGCTTGAGCAAGCGAGCCAAACCCTCAAGTCCATCGACGCTCAGCTTGCGTGGGTCTTGTAAATTCATTAGAATAGGTCGAAGGCCAGACTGAAGCAAGTCTTTCGGTAGTTTGTTTGTCGCTTGCAAGACCGTTTTGAGACCATCATTGGCAGCTTCAACCACTTCTGGACTTTTGGTGTATAAACTCTTGAAGAACACTGCAATGACCCTGGAGCGGCTTTGTGCGCTCTGATTTGACGATGTTGGACTGCCACCGAACTCCGGAATGCTTTGAGCGACTGTTAAAAGCTTGATACAACCTACTCTGAGGTTGATTATGTTTTCCGCATTTCGCTGTTCATTTGGCTTTGTTGTGAGGGTTTCATCTTCGGCGTCTGCGAGGGCTAAGCACTCCATGAGAAGTCTTGTGAGCTGGTCGTTGTACTCGACAATGTTGGGCAATTTGAGGCAGAATGCCACGGCATCAATGTAGCCAATCTGCGCTCCGAATGGCAAAGCCCGAAGTGGTTTGTTGAAGATCAGAGGAAGCATCATGCCCTTGAATGGCTCGACTAGCTCATAAACCTCAACGCCGATTCTTTCCGAAAGCAACTCGAAGACTTTCTGTGCAGCAACTCGGACGTGCTTGACCATATGGGCGAGCTCTAAGACTAGGAAGCGACATAGCTGGGAAAGTCGACTCTCCTTATTCTCCAAGTCCTCTTTCTTGAAGGTCTTCGCCACTTTCCGTAGAATGACGTCCATCACTTCTTCGGCATGTACTCGAACTCTTGCAGTGATATCCGGAGGCATGTCTTTCAAAACATACATCAAAGCTCGGACGAGTTCGAGATGTCTTGCAACCATCCATTCGTCGCTAAACTCAAGTTTGTTGACCATAATATCGATGCCGAGAACACCTCCCGCTTTGACATACCATTCGACCTCATGGCAGTCATGAGCGAAGGTTCGCGCCAGGTGTGTAAAGAACAGCAAGTTGTCTGCTTTAATCTTCGATCCAAAGATAATGCCTGCTGTCTCGCGCATAGTGAGCATTGTTTGTTCGGCTGCTTCACGCTCGGCTGCAGTATCCGACCCAAGCGACTCTGCAATGACGTCTTTGATCACTTGACTCTCGACATACAATAGACCTTCACCAGAGTTGACATCGAAGGGCTTGTTACGGTGCTTGTAGTATGCCCAGGCTCTGCCGATCTCCAGAAGAGCAAAATGCCGTGAGACGTTGAGCATGAACGCCGAAGCTTCATCTTTGAGTTCAGGGATTGAGTGTGCGAAGTGCATAGCCTTCAAAAGGTTTTTGAGTGTATCCTGCTGAGCGTCTCGCTTTACTGAGGACTTCTCTCGTTCAGATAAGTTGAGGAGATCTGGACCGACATCGCGTTTTACTGTTGCGAGGTCATTCGCTTGTAGACGAACGAGTTGAGCAAAGTCTTCAGGTAAGTTTTCAAGACCGATGAGAAGTCGGATCTGCGAAATGATGAATTTGAACGCCTGTCGCTTGTAATACAAGTCGTTGGCCTTGGCAGCGGATTCACTAGGTTTCCATGGTGGACCTTTGACCACTTCGACAAGCTTGCCGATAGCCTGTTCGACACCAATGGAGGTTGGAAAAGATCGATCCTTGGAAGTGCCGATGAGTCTAATATCGAAACTCGCTTCGTCGTCCGTGTATGGTTTGTACTTCAGAGGTGGCAAGCCATTCAAGAACTTTCGATTTCGCCCTCCCAATTTGCCGAGGATTCTCAATGTTGTATGAGAGTGATAATGACTGTAAGGATGCGGCTTCAAGTGTTGCCATAGGCCTTCCATCAATTCATCAATGACAGGAGCCATAATCGGATCAATGTAGTCGGCTGTAAGGTTATCTACGCACAATTCCAAGGTCCTAAGGCCTTGACCGACTAGATCGGTGGTGGCACGAAGAGCGACGACCAGAGGACGCATGAGAAGGTTCAAGTGAGGAAGGAGATTGCTCAAGCGTGCAGGCACCGTCAAGATCAACTCCACAAAAAGATCTCGATCCATTGGCTTACGAGCAGCTTCCAGCAAATTGTTGAGTACTTCGAGTAGCATCTCAAGTAGAGGCAACAGCTCCTTATAAAGATGTTCAAAGCGTCCACCACCAATGCTTCGGAACAATGACCGCAAAAGGAGGAAGTAGTTGGTTGGTTCTTCGGCAGTTGTCGAGAGCTGGATTGATTTGGTTGCGATCTTGGTGACGTGCGGAAGCAAAACCATCTCGTTCTGCTGAGCGAACAAAGTGACGGCCATGAAGGAGAGTTTGAACAACCTCAGGAGAATAGAAGCCTTCTCAGTGTCAGCGGTGCCCACTTCGTCGATCTTACCCATTAAGAACTGCAGCAGCATTCCACAAAAGTTCGGTGAAGTAGCTTCGCTGGCAAGGAGGAATTGAGCAATGTGAAGAACTGGCGGATGAATATAGCACATGTCGTACAAATGAGGTATCTCGGAATGAAAGATCTCGTGGAAAGTTGCAGGGTCGACGTGATGAAAGACGGTTGCGAAGGTCTCGAGAAGCTCCTTATCTTCGCCCTGAGCCGTTTGTTGTATGGCAAGTAATTCTCCAGCCGTCATATTGTGTGTGTCCTTCTTTGGTTTACCGATACCGTAGTAGCGGAATACTTGGACACCTTCATGAAATAGCTTGATCAAAACTTTCAGCTCTTCTGCAGTATAGCCAAATGACACCTCGTGCCAGTTCGCTGGAGCACCTTCAGGCTTTGTGGTGGTACCCTCTTGCTTAGCTCCAGAGCTGTCAGTATTCTCTTCGGGTTTTGGGGGATTAGTCGACCGAAGCTGATAGAAGAGATTCTTCAAGCCATGAAGGAGATTTCTGAAGAGGAATTTGTTGTCTACCACAGGATCCGAATTTCTCTCACGCGGATTCGAAGTCTTGATAGGTACGGCATTGACAATGTCGAATTCGTCCCACATAGGTGGATCATCCTTATCAGCAAGATAATTTTCAGCCTGAGCTTCGATCGTCGGTGGAGTATATTGTTCGGACAACTTGGTGGCACTTGCAAGCTGGCGATTCATAGCAGCGAACTTGTCACCAATGGCATTTAGGATCATGATCAAGAAATGTCTTGCATCCTCTTTCGGTTCCAACTTGGCGATACACTCTGCCATGTTTAGGAGCAACTTTGCACTCATTGTTTGAAAGCTAGTGCCCGGAAAATCGTCATGCAAGTTTTTGGTGTACACCTCGATGGTACGTCGAATTTGCTCCTTGTTCAGTGAATCTCGAAGATGGTGGATCAAGTCAGCCAGCATGCTGTAAGCCAGTGGACGCATAGTTTCATAAACAGTCAAGCCATCACCAATGAGTGTCCGCTCATCCAACAGCTCATCGATCTTCTTGACGAATATTTTGCGGAAGGTGAAGTTGATGATATGACGAATGGCCACGAAAAGCTCCTTGCGTGCACCAGAACGTTCCCTAGGGCAATCCTTCAACATTCGTACCACAATGTCAGGAAGGGTAGGCAGAAAGTCGGTCAGCTGTTGTGCATAGACACGAAGCAGATAGGCTAGAAAGCTCATAGTCTTGACTTGCATCAAGATGAAGTCACCAAAAGCTGCCCTATTCTTGATTTCCTTGCTGACGCCAGTGAAGACTTCGCCTTTTGCTTTGGCTTCTGCATGCGCCTTCTCTTGTGGCTTCGCCTGGAGCATCAACACTTCCTTGATCAAGGGTACGAAGTCTTTTACGTTCTTCGGAGCAAGCGGTCGGTACAGTTGGAATATCGACACGACGATAATTGGACACTCCGACAGGACTTTGAAGGAGTGCATGCCTTTCTGCAACTGACGTGTCTGTTGCTGTTCACTACCCAGATCGGAAGATACAGTTGACACAGGTGAGCCAGGTCTAGGAGACTGCGAATACTGTGGATTGCCAGGAGTGGAGGCCGCACCTGCTGCGTTGCTCTGTGATGGTGCATCGAAAGTTTCGGTCACGGTCGATTCCATTTTGCCAAACATCTCTTTGATTAGATCAAGGAAGGGTTGTACCTTCTCTTCGAGTGCTTTGGTCTGCGCTCGTAGCATGTCGGAGATAGTTTTGACAATGATGATGTCGTTCTCTTCATTGTCGAGAGGAATGAGGGCCATCAACTTGTCGACGATGTCCCGCGCATAAGGCGCGACAACCTCTGTTGGAGCCATAGGCAGGCGGTGTAGAACTTCGAGGACAGTTGACCGTAGTTTCTGCTCGAGAGATGTGCTGATGAAGTTTGGTTGGCCATCGAGGATGCGGAGGAATATGGGTATGGATCGTTGCAGGAAGGTAGGATAGGACTGGCCCTGGCAGAAGAGCTCTACGGTGTCGCGAAGCTCAGTAGCGGCGCTGCATTTCACCTTGAGATCTTTCCAAACGATCGTTAGTTAAGTGGTAAATGGAGGGACGTGGTAAACAGCACTCACCAGTATTTGCATCGTCGAGCTTGTGCAAATAGCCTTCGAGCACGCTCTCGGCCGCCATGATGCAAGAGAGGCAGCCTCAGCCGCCGCCGCAATTGATTCACTGATCAAATAGGGTTGCGCAAGCAGAAGGCGCTGGGTGCGCAGGTTCGCGACGAGAAGAGGTGCGGGACGATGCAGTGAGGAGCGCAGCCTCGCAGCATTAATGAATAGGAGACAGAATCATCGAAGCATAAATCGGTTAGTGAGGAAGGGGGATGCAGGAAGAGTGGGAAGAGAAGAGGTCGGGAGGAATGGGATAGGTGTAGTGTGGAGTTGGTTGTGAGGTTGTTCGGATCTTTGATCACTGAGTTCAAGATGCACCTGGGTGCGAAAAGCGCGAGGAACAGAAAAACGACGAAAGACAAAGTCAGAGACGCGGGCGTTGGCCGACTCCCCGAACCGGCAACTTCCGCCGTGGCTTGTCCAATCAGCTTCGTGATTGCCTTGCTTGCGTGCATCGGAGCTTCTCCGGTCACTTGCATAACGCTCTCAAGCACATTCGCAGCCTTACGACTTTTTAGCCTTCCTGTGAAGCAGAACCGATAGTACGGCATACATTCAAGCCCGCTGTCATCGCCACTCATCATTTCACAGCCGCCATTCATGCAGCTGTCTACCAAAACACCCGGAATATATTCATTTGATATTTTTCATACCTACGGCTACGTTTTGATGCTAACAAGTGCCTCGAAAACATCCTGAACATCCACGGCTCCGTCGAAATGAGGCCCATCCTCAAATATTATATGTGGCACGCCCTTGATCCCACTGTCTCTTATTCTCCGCGCTTCCTCGTCTATTTCAGATATACCCTCCTTCGTAGATTCAAAATATCGTTCCATCTCCGTCCTGCCTAGTCCAGCTCTATCCGCAACATCACCAAGAACCTCGAGATCAGCGATATCTCTCGCTTCTTCGAAGTGCGCCTTGAACAGTTCCTCTGCCACGGTGCACTGCACTTCCGAGCTCTTCAATCCCGCCACGTGCATTAGCAGGTGGCTCATCCTCGAATTGCCTGTCCTCCCACGGAAGTTGAAAATGATTCCCTCTGCATTCCCAACGCTCTCCATATGCTTCTGCACTTCGCCGGCTCGTTTGGCGCCCATCCTCTCAATCATTCTTTCTACCAGTGGTCAGTCTCATTGAAGGAGACGAATGAACAATAATTGGTGAGTCTTATACCTTCCATTACCGCACCTATCGTTGGAGCATCAGGATTGAGATAGAACGGCTTCCATACTACGCTAAACGTGTCTGTTGATCCTCCAGGATATGTTTTCTGGAATAGCAGAATAGCTTTTTGAAGGCGTCTGTAACCGATGTAACACCAAGGGCATATGGTGTCTGACACGATAGTGATATTGAAAATCGTCATGGCGATGCAATTCCTGGGGGAAACGAATGGAAATACTAGGCATGCAGATAATGTTGAGATTGTGTTTCGCTGTTTCGCCGTTGCCGAGTTCCAGTTTAAGTGCATTAGTGAGATGCAACGACAAGCGGACGAAATTCGGACTAGAGCTGGCCTGTTATAGAATAAGAAGTACACTCAAAGCCCAATACCCGTTGCAATCAAGCTGAAGTTGCATAATAACGCTTGAATTAGGAATTGAGAGGCTGAACCCAGCTGGGATCAAAAGTGGAAATCCCATACGGCACTTATGCAATTTATGCATGTAGGTGAAGCTGAGATGTGATTCGTGTGCGTGCGTTACCACGACTGGCTTTCATAGAAAGCTAGGGAGAGACTAAAATTGCAGTGCAAAAGTCCGAGTGCAATTATTGATACCTAACGAATATACCCAGTCAGCCGGCCAGGCGTTCATAGAAAAGGCAGCGAAGACACTAAAATTGCAGTGCATCGCGGGAACCCCATACTCTACATCGAAGCCGTCAGCGTGGAGGTCCGCCGATAGGGCAGATGGTCGTAGTTAGACAGAGTGCAAGCCATTTTGCACTCATAACATTTCACATGTCGTATCGCATTGCCTTTCTCCACCAGGAGAGCAACCCAAGCCCTTCCATTAATCGGGCAAAATCTTTGACAGATTCTACTTCGATAAAGCGACCCTGAGACGTAATTGGTGCCACACGATCCTGGCTCGTAATCGGCGCAGGATGCGATGCCAAGCTGAAATCTTTGTACCGTAGATTCTTTGAACCGGTCAACATATCAGGTCGAGCATCCGTTACACACAGGCCTACTTGAACTTCAGAGACCCATTGCTTGACAGTGACTTCGCTGCCTTGGCAATACATAATACCCGGGCATCCTCCTGATCTGATAAGCACGTAGCAGGATTTCTTGTGAGCGCTGGCCTTAAGGATGGCCACCTTCCTCCTCGAGATAATGTGATGGGTACGAATCAAGGCGTTATAGAGAACGAGTGGAGTAGTGGCCATGAATATCTCATATTCGACACCTTAGGATGCAAGACTTTGTGATGTCTTTAGGTGGGAATGTATCAAATGGCTCTATTGGGGGACTGTTGATGCGGAAAAGCCCTGCGCCACATGCCGTCTCATGTGGCGTCTATTGCAGCCTCAAGCTCAAATCCACCAAACGACTCTGGCCACCAACACACGATATGGCATAACGTGTTTCTTGTGTGGCGTGTTTGTTCTAATTTATCGTCGCCGATGTTATATCGTATTTAAAACCCACCACTCACCACCTGCCGCCTTCAAACTTCATATATTGTCTGCAGCTCCTCCAAGCTAAATAAGCGATACCTAGGTAGCCTGCTAACAGCTCGAATTTGTAACTGTCCAAACAGAACTTCCACTCATGGATCAAGCTTCTCGTGGCACAGCTGCTTTAAACGCAGGCAAATTCGACGAAGCCATTAAGGAATACACTGCAGCTATCGCCGTAAACTCAAACTCGCCAGACTACTTTGTCAAGCGCTCAACGGCATATCAACGAGCCTCACCTCCACAATACGAAGCTGCCCTCTCCGATGCAGATACGGCTGTTGTCCTCGCGCACAAGCGTGCAAAACGAGAGCTGATCGCACAAGCACAACTCAGACGCGCCATCGTGTTGTTCTGTCTCGAAAGATATGGCGATGCCCAATTCGTTCTGCAGATCGTGAGGAAGCTGGATGAAAAAGAAAAGACTCTACCGATCTGGGAGAATAAAGTCAAGCAAAAATTGAAGGCTCTGTCTGAGGGCGACGACAAGGCAAAGGTTATCGTTGAAGAGCTTCCCAAAATTGAAGTGCCGAAGTCAAGCTCCACTCAAACATCTCAAGCTACAGTCGCAGCTCCCACGACTTCCAAACCCGTCGAACAAACTCCTCCGAACAAAATAAAGCATGATTGGTATCAAAATAACGAGAAGGTTTACTTCACGCTATTGGCCAAGGGCGTGCCGAAAGAGCAAGCATCCATCCAAATAGCTGAACAGTCGATCAGCATCTCCTTCCCAACAGTCACCGGCTCGATATTCGAATATACTCTCGACCCTCTATTCACTCAAATCAGTCCTTCTGAATCTACATACAGTATCACACCGAACAAAGTGGAGCTGGTACTGAAAAAGGCGACTCCCGGAATCAAATGGTCCAAGCTTGAAAGCACAGAAGCGCCAACATCTTCATCGAATGGTGCCAGCACATCGTCAGACCCGATCAGGCGCGCAGTACTCTCTCCGCAAGCCAAAGCACCCGCGTACCCAACGTCGTCCAAATCCGGACCGAAGGATTGGGATGCGCTCGCGCAAGAACTGTCACGGCGACCGAAAGCGAAAGCCTCGGACGCAGACGCGGACGTAGGCGCAGGCGACGATGATGGCAACGAGCCCGAGTGGGAGGACGACGACTTGGACGTAGAGGGCGACCCGGCCAGTGGCTTCTTTAAAAAGCTGTTCCGCAACGCCGACGACGACACGAAGAAGGCCATGATGAAGAGCTACCAAGAGAGTGGCGGCACCGTCCTCAGCACCAATTGGTCCGAAGTCAGCAAGAAGCGTGTTGAGGTTTCGCCGCCTGATGGTATGGAGGAGAGGAAGTGGGATGAGTGAGCTTGGCTTGGCCTTCCATGTGCGTACTTTCTTCCTCGATTTGAATATGGCATCATTAGCGAAGGAGTCAAAGCGAGGGTAAAATCAGATTGGTCATTTGTCAATGCCTTTACTGTCTCGTACAATGCTGATTCCTCGGTTTCCATCTTTCACACGGCCTCAGTGGAATAGATGAAACTCGTTTACAGGATCGCGAGACTCCATAGTCTGCCCAAGGCTCAGCGAATAATACTTTTTGATTTCGCACATAGCCATCCCAATAGTAAAGTTTTTGGTGATCCTATTGGCTAGATCACATTGACTCACCTTTCCGCAAACAGGCAAACGATAAAGTCAGTGATATCAAGCTCGATGAACGTACGGTGCCAAATGCGAACTGCGAAGTCCATTATTCTATATCTACATTTATACGGCACAAAACGGCATCAGGAACCGCCAAAAGATGTATGCATCTCAGTGATATGAGAAGTTTACATTCAAACATTTGCAAGTCAGATCTGTGCAAGAATGCGCCTTCGCCAGCGACGTACCATACCTTGCGGTCCAGTCTCTCGCATTCCGGGCATTACATTCTCCTTGGTTACCTCACCTGGATTTGTCAAGAATTCGTGATTTCAAGCGGAGTCATGTGGTTTTTTCAGTGTCGCAAGAGGCCACCTGTATCGATCAGAACCTCCAACCGTCTCGAGAGTGATATCCAAACCCCGTCATTACTGCACAATAAGCAGCTGGGTCGAGACTTAGATCTTCAGCCTTTCAAAGCATTTCAGCCTGCCAAGCACGAGATGCCATTTAGTCAGCGGAGTGACTTCTGCCTCATTTACCCCACATCGTACTCGCACTCGGTGCATAACTCAGTCCGTCTTCCGTCTTCACGTGTAGGATTGTCTCAGTAAGTACTTATTTGATGCGATTTGCGCTGGCTAGTTTACGAGTGCTTTGTCACCGGGCTCGGCAGCTCAACGGGAGCCAATACCACCGGTCCATGTTCAATCCCCGCGCTCTACGGCTTCAGATAGAGTAATACGTTATAGCGCTGTTGCCAGTGCCTACGTCAAACCTCCAAGTGTCTCAATATCATCCTGATAACTTATTTTCCTGTATATATGTATCGGCACCCGTCATCACGAGAGGACATTGCTTGTATAATTAGCATTGTGTTGACAATCAGACGAGAGCACTGAGCTTTTGGACCGCATTGCTACTATACCTCTAGGCCAACTCGCGATTTACTTTTTCAGAATAATCCTATCTTTGATTCATCAACATGGCTTCTGCAACTCAAGTCAAGCTCTCTGTCTCTCATCATCCAATCTTCTACGTCGCAAGCATGAACCAGGATGCCGCCGACAAGGCTTCCGAACTGCTTCAAGAGAACCGTGACCTGTACCATATGTATTACAATCCTCCAAGTAACTTTCATGTACAAATCTACCATAATCCATCTATATGAGGGAATTCAAGCTGAAGAACGCTGGCAGAATCACATCGCGCACCACTTACTCACCATTCTTGCTCTCGGTGCAACTCCTCAGCAACTCACCTCACATTACAACCGCAACCGCCTGAACAAGTTGCCACTCCCGCCAGTGGACGATAATGTCGTTCGGTCGTTGTCGGACCCGAAGGTTTTCGCTCAGCACCTTGGTCCCAAGCAGCATTACACCAACTTCCTGCGGTTCTTCGAATCCGAGATATCGCAGCGCGGCTTCGAGGCCGTGATCAACGCCTTCCTGTTCGCGGGCGACGCGCGCGCCGAGGACCTGCTGGTGCGGCTGTTCATGGGCTTCGTGCATCCGCTGATCCACCTGGGCTTCGGCGTCGAGTTTGGCCAGCCGACCCTGATCGCCGAGGCCTTTGCGCAGGCCGCCACCCACGAGAACACGCTGAAGGTGTACTTCTGGGGCGCCGAGGAGAAGAATAAGCTGCGCCGCGCCCGCGGTGAGAAGCCGGCTCGCATCGTCGACCTCCTCCATGCCATCCGGGCTAACGACAAGCTGCGCAACGCCGCGCGCTGGAACGACTACAACAAAATCTACGACGGCATCTTGGTGCGCGCGCCGCAGGAGATGATTGACGTGGCGAACCAGTTCTGGATCGACGGCTCGCCGACGGACGCGAAGCTGGCGCAGGCGACGGCGGAGATGATCGACGCGGTGGCGTACTACACGTCGGGCGCGCAGCGCCCGCCCAAGCAGGTCAAGTTCGACTTCTTCTTCATGCACTGCGTCAACGCGAGCGTATTCTTCCCAACCTTCCTCAAGCAGCCGTGGCTCGCCAACGAACATAAGGCCCGCCTGATCGAGTGGAAGGTCCGCGTCGATCTCGCCATGTACACCAGCGGCTCCGCGCCCAACATCTTGCAGGGCGAGGTGGCGCGCTACAAGCCCAAGGGCCCGTCCAGGGACGAGCGCGACCCGTGGAATGATATTTTCGAGCGAGCCTTGCTCAAGGACGACGATGGGCATTCCGCGAAGTTTGTGCGCGCCATAGCAGAGGGTAAGAACTTCTGCGGCAAGTTTGCGGACTCCGAAAGCTTGAAGATGACGCCTGAGCTTTGGGATAACTTCGGCCACATGGCTATCGACTCTGTTGAAGACTCGGGCGCGACGTGGGCGAGGAGTGTGGGCTTCGATAACGCGTGGGTTAACTTCAAGGACAGGCCGCAGGCTTTCCTTTGAAGGCAATCATGATTGCGAGACTAAAGATTGGAGATTGACGAAGCCAGTGCAGATTTTATGGATGCTCGCCACTATTCTAAGGCGTTCTGATGCCCTATATCTCTCTGGTTCCTCGAAAATTGTGTGCAGGAAAATTGCATGTAGGAATATCCGTACACGCGCTGCAAGCCTTGCCTTCAATACCCCCCATGACTGCCGCATATGCTGAATGCATAGTGAAATTAGGTAAAATAAATCGACTTCTTCTCTGTTGTCTTGCGTGCGAGGCTGGACCCGGCTGTATTGGTCATTGACGTCCCAAACAGTAATATCATTGCACGTAGCGGCCTGCATGCGTGCGGAGGCGGCGGCGTAATATGCTTGTGCTTACTTCGCAAGGTGTACCGACGAATATGGTCCATTTTGGCGTGCGACGTTGAGCTCGGTCATCTGCGTGTAGATGCCCAAGTCGTTGAAGGCTTGGAGGCCATTTGCTTCTGAATGCGAGTGTTTTAACGGTTCCACTCGCTGTACATCGTACGGTTAGCCTACTTCTCTTGTAGTCAAGGTGACTCATATTAAGAATCAAAAGTAAAAGTTTCGACCAATACTTCAAGAACATTTGGAGAACGAATGTATATCGATCCTAGTCTCCTAGAAGATGCCACATTGGTAGGTCCAATCGTGAACACAAACTATCAACACTGAGCGAAAACTGGAACCGGAACATGATCTTATACACAGTCAGGTAGTTTTCATATGTAGATAGATCTGGTCAATTTATCATAACGTCTCTAACAGCGACCAATCAATCTCCAGGTCTGGGACATCGTACGGACTAGACTTATCTACGTGACTTTGGCCGTCTACCGACTCCGCCGTGTCAAATGCTGTGATTCTAGATGGCGCTGGCGCAAAATACTCTGACGTCCGCACCACTTCGGTATTGACGCTAATGCTCCCAGGAATGCTGCGAGTGCTAAGATTGGGCAGAGGGCAGGCGCTGATAGTCGTTATGCAGGGGTTTGGGAGGGCGTCAAGTGTTGAAGAGAGTTTGGGCATCTCCAGTGTACTCTGATGGTGTTTTTGAGATGAGTTGAGCGCAAGTGATACAAAAGAGTCGTTGCGCGACGTAAGAGGTCGTATGCGCTTCGAAGACTCCAACTGTGAACTTTCCTTGGAAGTTCGCAACGGTATGTCATCCCGAGGGTGCACGATATGTATGGGCGATGCAGATGGACTTTGGTGTTGTAATGCCGTTTTGGCAGTGCTGGTATCTGAGGATCCAACGGCAGTTGAACTGGCTATCGATGGTATCTTGTTTGAGCGACTCCGTAGCCTGTGATGAAACGTAGGCAAGTGAATGTTATTGCTAGGAGAATTTAATTCGCTCAATAGACTCGGAAATAATTTGACGATGAGCGGTTTGAGGCAGAGGAGGCAGGCACAAATGATGCCGGTGTTTCCTTCGATGGATGTCCACATAATCGCTGCGATTGCGGCTCCTGCTCATATATTTAGTTGAGCTTAGCGTGTACAGATCTTACAAACGTACTCGTCCTCTGTCCATCTTTACTATGCTCCTCTCCTTGTACAACAGCTAGCCTGAGTATGCTCACGATACAAGTACTGGAGTGGCATGTTAGCTTCGAGTTGTATATCTGTATTGAGACTGAAGTACTTACAATCCACCCATCAAGAAGATAATACTTAGAAGGCGAATCTGCTTGGAAGGCAACATCAGCTGTCGGATCAGCGGGATTGGTAGCAGAAAGATAGTAAAATCTAGCGCAATGTTGAGCGCTGCGAAGGTAAGCCAATAGGTAGCGGCATCGAAACACTCTCCATGGATTGATGGATCCCATAAACTCGCCACTGGATGACACGCAAATGGACCGAGAAAGGCTCCCCAGGACGCACTGAAGAGGATCAAGAACAGGATCCCGTAGCAGATCCATCTACTAGCCTTGAATGCCTTATCTTCGAATACTCGCAAGTACAAGAAAACAATGGAAGCCTTCGTAATATTGGTAGCTAAGCAGAAAATGCTGTTTGCGGTGACTATGAGCTGGAGAAATGTTAGTCTTTGCTCGCATATGGAGATTGTGAACTAACCTTTGCAATCGTTACGGCATTGGCGCTTTCTCTTGCACTTTCCGGTGCTTCTAAGTATCCGCTATTCCTAAATTCTTTACATTGTTAGACACTCAGTACTCCATGATGTCTCATAGCTTACCCAACGCAGTGATAACTGTGTGAGCAATCATCAAGGCCTTTGTTGTGTCAAAAAATTGGTTCCCACGAAGCTGATCTGCTCAACTCACCATTGCTATGGATATGAGAAAGTCCTCTCTTCCAGCCACTCGTACAATGTAAATCCTTGTATACCATCTCGCTGCAACAAAGAGGAAAGCAATGGAGCAAAAGGCAATGGCAGACCCAAGAGCCTGCCAACGAATACTTCCTGGTGCCAGGAAAGGTTTTTTAGCAAACCCGTCGCGTCTGACGATAAGCATTTTGGCGAATGTGGACATCATAAGTCGCTTTCAGAAATCAAGAGGCAGGAATGAAGTTATGGTAGAACGATTTTGAGAGCTTAATTTGACCCATGATGAAATGGACCAAGAATAGCAAACGACGGCTGGGGGACTTTATCCAGCAAGACTGAATGCAACTGTTCCAGATCTCTTGAATCCTTGGTACTGGAGCTTGAACACAATTATTCCGCTAGTACCCATTTTGGTGATTCGTCAACAAAGACAGCAGCAAGGACAAGTACGGTATCAAGCGGAGAAAGAACCGGAACTCATTGTGGTTCTCGAATCGCCAAGGCGGAATAGAGAGCACGAAGTTAAGAAAGCTTAAGGAACATCTATAGGCGAAACATCTGATTCAAGATTGTAAAAGAGGAGCCGAATGCGAGAATAGATAAGATTAAATAAAAGCGTTGTAGATTGCAACTTGAACATTCAACCATCAACATCGCAGATGGTCGTTGAGATCTTGACAGCAGCAGCGAAGACTAGTAGGAAATACGGAATAGGTTGCGCCACCAACCCAAGACGGGCCGGAAAGCGTCCTAAGCGTTAGCCATGGCTCACTGAACCTTAAAGTGGTCTACTCCGTACTCCAGCATTTTATCAGGTCTTGTAAAAACACTACAGACTGTTGCTTGATGACAAGAGCCTTGATGAGTCCGATTTCAGCCTTTAGTGAAGTCCGGTTCTAATCGAATGCCCTCATTTCAAGTCTCGACGGAGCGGCAACCATCGGATTGTTTTGTGCGTGTCCGTCAACCATGGCCTTTTCTGCAAAGAATACTCCGCAAACGTCGCCTGGGAGCTCAAGAATTCAGCTCTGTGTTCAATTTCGGGCACGACATGGTGTCATAAAAGTCAAACGCATGAGTCCAGACTTATCAAGGGAACTTGAATATTACAGCGCAGAATAGGGGGTGAAGAAACAGCTCTTCGGTCCACAGCTGAGCTTAGCCGACGTCCCCACAGAATAATCCAACAGGTGATAATCGATGAAATGGAGTAGTTATTCAACACAGGAACAAATCGAGGAAAGATTCTCAGTCAGTTAGGAGATGATATAGCTCAGTCCATCTGAATTTAGGGTTTCATTCGTTGGAACAACGGCATCCTCAGGATTAGGTTAATTATTGCGGAGTTTCTCCTGAAACCACTCCGTACATCATCGACAGCTACGCGTTATGTACCCACCGCGATCTGACAGGCACACTTTGTGCCACGTTATCCTGTAGTACCGTTTGGTGCTTGGGACAGTCCATGTATAGGCTCCTGGGCAACGCTTTGGCCTGTTGGGCATGGAAGAATTCTTTTCACGCAAGGGATCTGCAGGCAATTCTCCGGAATATCTGGATCCTGTACAACAGCATTACTCCTGGAATTTGAGACGGATGGCATAGAAGCATGTGACTTCCATTCCGACCATGATTGTCGGACGAAGGAATTCAGACAAAGCAGCTGAAGCCAGCTAATAATTTGGGCGGAGCTTTGCTTTCCTTGACTCCTAGAAAATTACGGCAGTCATTCACGATGGTCTGTGATCATTACTGTCATACTGGCAAGACATGTGAGCCACTTTCGATGAATAAATCAATTCAGCGTGCAGGCCGGGTGGATTGCCTCATACCTGTCCTGGAAGTCAGGGCCTTGGTTGTGAAGCTGTCGAAGGTCATATGCCGGCTTCTTCGGCGAGGAACGGTTAAACACGCAAAGGAAACAGCATCACGAAGGACGGGTCGCTCTAGAATTTGAACGTATTTCTCCTCGGTGTGGAGTAATAAATTCTTTGGAGGCGCACGAGATATTTTTGGTGCTTCGTTCCTTCCTGTCATATTTTCTGACTCCCGGTGTTGTAGGTGATTGAAAGTTACTCGAACACCTTATTCGCCACAGGAACACCGTCACCACTTGTTTTCTTCGCTTTCTTCAAAAGCTCGAGCTGTGTTAAATCTAATCTTTGGCTTCAGTGTCTGCTCGGACAATTCAACAAGCTGTCTCTTGAACTCGCTGTTTACACTGCTACGATTGGGGTAAGATTTGCCTTTAACATCATCTATGGAGTGGACAAGCAGACGAAAGGATGAGAAAGACCGATCATGGCCACTACACTTTACAGCCAATGCGCCGTACAAGAACAATCGCATACCTGCTGCAACAGCGGTAGTAGCTAGGCGGCAATATGAACCTTTGAATTCACCGTTCCAGGCTGAGGACGACATCGAGGCTGGTGTGATACCTGCAAGATATCTGCAAGGCGGTCAGAATTCACGCAACGTGGAATTCGGTACCGAAGGCGAGGTCATTTTGGCAGAAGGGAATTGGTCACATACCTTGAAAGAGTTGAACACAGGAACCATTACCCTAGCGAATGCGCTGAGCATTCAACCACACCCAGTACCACAAGATCGATTGGCAAGATCTCCAGTCTCTACAACACCCGAAGTGTGTCGGTCAGGATCCATGTCCATTCTCGAAGCACTTACACTGAAGCCAACAGATTTCTACAAACTCCCGGAAATTCGTCTCAGCCCTGTGCTAGGATTTCTTCGGTGGAGGATTGCCACCATATACAGGAGGCTCTTTGCTCTTGTCTTCCTCATCAACATGGTTGTCCTCGGCATATACTGTCATATTCGCTTTCGGAATGGCATTAGCCTCCAAGACAGCAATACTCAGATCCGAGCTTTCAAAGACATTCAGACGGCTGTAGCGGCGAATCTGATGGCGACAATCCTGATCCGCAACGAGCATTTCGTCAACATATTGTACCGAGTGTTGATCAATCGAACGCCGACGAATGCACCACTTTGGTTGCGTCGCCTCGTTGCAAAGCTGTACTGCATGGGCGGTGTTCACAGTGGGAGCGCCGTTTCAGCAGCAATATGGTACCTCCTTTTAACTATTGTAGCGCTGTTCAATCGACCTCCTTCGAAGGTCCAAGCTGGTCTACTCTCTGGCCTCTCAGTCGTCGTTTGCGCCATGATCGTTATCATGATCGTGTGCGCAATGCCATATGTGCGACAAAAGATCCATAACCTATTCGAGCTCGTTCATCGATTCGGTGGATGGTCCATACAAGGCCTCGTCTGGGTCCAGGTAGTAGCATTCGCGATCGTTATCGCCGACACAAACGAGGAAAGCATCGGCCTGGCCCTCATAAACCTTCCTGCGTTCTGGATCCTTGGAGTGATCTTTGGCTTCACTCTTTATCCTTGGCTGCGGTTGAGGAAGGTCAACGTTCGAGTCGAGTCACTCTCAAAGCATGCAGTACGGATCTGGTTCGACGGCTACATCAAGCCAATCCGAACGATTAGGCTTTCATACAGTCCGCTATTGGAGGTACACGCATTTGCTACGATTCCAGAGCCTGATGGGAAACGAGGATTTTCATCAATTGTCTCGAGTGCCGGAGATTGGACGAAACGTTTCATTAGCAATCCGCCCGAGAGAATCTGGATTCGCGACATTTCTTCATGGGGTCTGCTTCGTATTTGCACCATGTTCAACAGGATCATCGTCGTCACTACTGGCTCTGGCATCGGACCTTGTCTCTCGCTCTTCAACAGCGAGTATCAGGTGCCTTGCCGTATTGTTTGGTCTACGCGGAATCCGGAACAGACGTATGGCAAGAAGATTGTTGAGGCCGTGCTCAAGGCAGACCCTAGGGCGCTTATCATCGACACGGGAGAGAAAGGTCGTGGTGACATGATTCAGCTTTCCTACGACCTGTACAGAGAGTGGGAGGCCGAGGCGGTGATGGTTATTTCAAATCCTTCTCTCACATACGAAGTTGTGTTTGGCCTTGAAAGTAGAGGTATCCCAGCGTATGGTCCGGTATGGGACTCGTGAGGCGTAGACCATGGCACTGAACTCAATCTCATTTGATTTCATGGTTGCGAGTAAGAAGCTTGGAGCTTAGTTCGGAAGGACGTGCCACAGAGCTTTCGTAAAATACTGTCCTTGGCGGTAAGTAGCACTGAGGAGAAAATGGTTGGCTCAGCGAGTCTTACTACATCGGTAGAATATTTGAGTTTTGCGACTCTACGACAAGTCATTAAACCAAAGAGCACGACCAGGATGGAACAGATATTATCTACCATACAAACTCAGCTTTGCATTTGTAGGTGAAGAAAGGCTATGGTTCAATATCTAGCATGTATCGTAGACACATCGAGAAAATGTAGGATGAGAGCAGGCTGTCATGCAAAAGTGAAACGGCAACATTTATTGTCACGCCGTATTCGTATGTCAAAGTTTCTACGATGTGGCTGCCACATGGAGATTTGGAAGCATAAGAACCAGGTAGCTGACTATAGGGGCTTGGTAAGGTAATTAGCAGTAACGAAGTTTATAAGCGAGCGGCCCATACAACCCAGCGGCCCACTTCCCCCCATTTTGTGATCAACACTTTTCGACGCGTAATATCTCCACAACCACACGTCTATATGACTTCAAAAGAGGCTAGA